>Ga0209634_1002530_pt1 | contig 12733 bp, 7 predicted proteins | sample LinPmetageLP40_FD_184043 | JGI IMG/M metagenome (GOLD analysis project Ga0209634, IMG submission 184043) | Marine viral communities from the Pacific Ocean - LP-40 (SPAdes) (version 2) | ecosystem: Environmental > Aquatic > Marine > Oceanic | place: Pacific Ocean | collected 2010-08-26 | reverse complement strand
GTAAATAAAATATACGATATAGATGTCGATTCTATTAGAAACTTGGGTGCTATTTCTAAATCATTATTAACTGGTAAAAATTATCATAAACATAATAGCGCTAATCCAGATGCTTCTGGTACATTAGTAATCCCAGCGAATGTTATAATAGAAGGTACACTTTCTGTTGGTAATGGTCCAATAATTAAAGGTAGTAAGGATGATCATAGCTATGAAATAGGGCCGGGACCTAATCAATGTATAAAGATACACACACCACCCAAGGGAAAAACTAGACTAATAATTAGAAATGAAACTGGGCAGCCGGGTGCTCAATTAGTTTTAATAGGCGAGGCGGGGCGGGGCACTGAGAAACCGTCAGTACTACATAAAGATGACAAGGGCTTACATATATCAGGTAATAGTGATAATCCAAATACCGGTGGTTTAGAAATAGACGTATATGAGAATATTATTATAAAAAAAGACTTAGTGGCAAAAGTTCTGAGGACCGCAGTCTATGTACACGGCCGAGACGACAATCCCGAAAAGGGACCATTAAAAATACTTGCCAGTTCGGTGGCTTTTGGTTCTAATTATAGTTTTATGGACTACTTTAGAATTTTTATAAAACATAATGGAGGTGAATTTAGAATATATAGTGGATTGGCTGGTGTTATGACTATTGATACTAGCAGAGATAATGCAGCGGGAGGAGATAGAATAGCATTTGGTGGAAAAGTAGAGGCTAAATGGAATGATGAAGGAAAACAATGGGAACCAACATCATATAGAACACCAGCACTAGAAATATTTACAAGAGTTGGAACGCGCAAATTTGCAAATGGTGAAGCGGTAGAAAATAATGTTGTTCTATTAGATAACACCGCTTTAAGAAGACCTTATTTGCATATGAATGCTGAAGATGTGGACGGATGGTTAAATACAGCGATAAGAGGTACGGAGACTCAGCGCAAAAGGTTTGATCATGGTTTATGGAGTATGTGCGATGATTCCGAGTGTGAGGCTAAACCTCACGATGCTAATGGAACTGTGGTTGCAATCGGGGGACCTTCTTCGGAGTATAAAGGTATAGTGTGGAAAGATCATTTAAATAAACACGGCTGGTACAAAATCGATGGGGATTCATATGGATCTTTTGACTTTTTTGATGATGATAGTTATAAGAAGATGAAAGCAGCTCTGAATAAGAATATAAAGTGAATGCAATTCTGACTCTTTTGGATTAGAGAAGTTGGTATAGATTTATTTAATTATAAATTATTATTATAATTTATAATGAATCAACAATTTCTAAATCTACTTTATCTTTTTTAATAATATCTTCTTTTTTTGCTTTTAGGATATTACTAATATTTACAGTTTTTAAATTACTACTAGCAAAACCTCTTTCTTTACTAAATGATTTTTCTTTTTCCTTTTTTACTGGTTTAGTATCTTTTATTGGAGGAAATCCGCCATTTATTTTAACTATAGGTTTATCACTCATTAATATAATAAAGAAAACTTAATCAAAATAAACTATATTATTATTATTTTTATTTTCTTTTATTTGTTTTTTTATAATTTTTTTCTTTACCATAATATGATTTAAATTACAACAAGTCCCTTTATTACAACAAGTATAAGTTAAATACTGATTTTCATATAAATTATCTACAAAGTTTAAATACAATAATCTGTGAATAGCTATTTTTTTTTTATTAAAATAAAAATTAATATATTTTCCTTTATTATTTGTAATGTATCCAGACCATAAACAACATTGATTTAGATCAAAAATAGAATAATTTATATATTTTAAAATTCTTTTCATATCTGAAATAGACAGTTTATATTTATCATCACAATCTTTAATTTGTTTTTCAATCATTTCTTCTAAATATTTTTCTTTTAATGACATATCTATATATCATTATAAATTATTAATTTAAATAATAAATAGAAAATACTTTTTTTGGTATTATATTAGTACCTTCGTAATTAAATTTTAAATAAATTGTATTATATCTTTTACTTTTATCAGTATATTTTTCACTAGTTTTTTCAGAAACTTTAACAGTTCCATTTGAATAAATATATTTAACTCTATTAAAATTATCAAATACAACTATTGGATAATCAAAAAGATAACTTAAAATTGTTAATTCTAATATACCATCAGTATTTGTATTTTTTTTCCTAAATTTATTAATTGCTGAATCAAAGAAATTTTTAGAATTTTCGAAATATTTTTTAATATCATCTGAAAAATCTTTATTCGCCTTATTATTTTGAATATAATCAATAATATTAGCCTTAAATAAATTAGTAATATTAGTTTGTAAATCAGATATATAACCAAGATTTCTAGATTCGATATCATATAAATTATTGTTAATCCAATAATATGAATTTATATATGCTCTAATAATAGAGTTATTATTTGAAATAATTTCTTGAATATATTGTTTACCTAAAACTATTAATTCCGGTGTTTCATCTTCATTTTTAGTTATTTTTTTTAATCTTTTCATTCCTAATTTTGGCATTGAATCTTTACCAAATAATTCACTCATAATTTTTTTAATATTAAAATTTGTAGTTTTTATAATTTTTTGATTTGGTCGTTGAGAATATTGTGTATGGTCTACAATATCAGATACATAGTAATTATCTTCTTGTATTAATTCTTTATATTTAATATCGTTTTGTATAATTTCTTCTAATAACCGATTAATATATTCAATCCCGTACTTATCATACATATTAAATTTACAAGTATCGCCAATAAAAGTACAATGTAAATTAGTATTACATTTTTCTTTGGTTTTGTTAATTTTACAGTAATCGCGAATATTAGAAATAGAATATGTTTCTAAATTTGGTAAAGTTTTTGAAATTTCAAATAAAGAATTTTTTTTAGTAGGTATTACAATTTTACTTTCTAATTTAATATTTATTATTCTAACAAGTATTTCTAATATTTCTACTTTTTTATCTTTTTTACTAATATCTTTATTTTTTAATATATTATCAATTAAATTTTTATCTTTACTATTTTCACTAAAATATAATGACATTTCTAATCTAAATAAATTATAACCTTCATTTTTATATAAAGTATTTTTAACGCGTAAATCTCTACCATCATTAGTAGGTTTATTATTATCAATTGCTTCCTGAACAATTTTTTCTAATGTTTGATATTCATAAGATAATCCATATTTCTTAAATTGTGTATTAGATAAATATTCATGTTTAATTGGTATAATTAATTTATTTTTTAGCAATATTGACGTTATATTATATTTTGGCGATGTACCTTTTTTACTTTTATCATAATATATTAATTTTGGTTTATAATCTAAATTTAAAATTTTATCTATTTTAATTAATTCTTTTATTGTATCACTTAATGATAATATTTTTTTATTATCTAAAAAACTAAGTGGTTTTATATTAAAATCTAAATGAGAACCTGAAGGCATTGTAGGTAAAAATATTTTATTATTAATTTCAATATATTGTACTTTATTTCGTAGATCAATAATTTGATTTGTAATTTTGTAGTTATTTTTTAATCTATTAATTAAATTTTTAGAATTTAAATGTATATTTTCATACATATTATTAATTATATTTGTTAAACAACTTTTGTTATAATATAAAAATAATTCTTTTAAAACATTATTATTTTCTTTATTGTCATATTTTTTTTGTAAATCTATTTTTTTATCTGTTTTTCTTTTTGTTAATTTATAAATAGGAAAATAATATTTACCTTCTTTTAATAATATAATATACTCTCTGTCTTCTTCAATATAATAATTATTTTCTGGATTTAAACATTTAATATAATAATTTTCAATAAATTTATTTTTCTCCAAGTCTTTTTTAACGATTTTAATTTTTTTTTCAAGAATAAAATAAAAAATACCTTTTTGAGATAATACTTTTGGAATAGCTAATAATTCTCCTAAAATATCATATTCTAAATAATTACTATTTTTAATATATTTAATAAATTCAGGTTTAGTAAAAATAGAACATATATCACCATTATTTAGGTATGTAAACATTTTATCATCTTTATCTTCAGTCAATACTTTAACTACTAAATTTTTTAATTCATCAACAGTTGTATTAAAACAATTTGCTAGAGCTGCTAAAAAATAATAATTATTATCTTTAACGGTAAATTTAAAATAATATCCAGAATTAGATTCAATTAAATAATGATTTTTTATTTTTTTATCATTTTTCCATACTTTATTAAAAAATTCATTAAGATACTTTGGAAGAAAAATAAATCTTCCTTCTTGAATTTTATTTGTATCTTGTAAAATATAAACTTTATCTGTTAAATCAGTTGTTGCTGCTTTTTCTATTTTATCATCGCTTTTTTTATCACCAATACATTTTAAATAATAATTTTTTTTTGCCTTACTATTCATTTGGTCTTTTTTGAAACAACAAGGCATACATAAATCATTTGGATTATTACTTTTAGATAAAAACCCTATAAATGTATGTTCTATATTTTCATCAGGGTCACAAGTATAAAAATTATAATTACCTTCTTCGTCTGTTAATTTTACAGCTCTAGTTACAAGTTTGTTTTTTTGACCTTTTGCCATAAATTGTTTTTCATAAAATTCAGTTTTTGAATTATATTTATAACCACGTTTTGTTAATTCTTTAATATTATTAGTGATTAAAGGTCTTCTTTTTTTATCGTCCCCACTATTTTGACAACTTCTAGTCCATTGATTTTGTCCTTCTTCTGGTCTAAATCCTAATCTTTTTTTATCTAATGATGTAATTTCCTTAACTTTTGAAATTTCATTTTCATAATCCATAACTTCTTTAACTTTATTTCTTCTTTTAGCGATTTTATTTAATTTAGTCAAAGTTGTTTTAATTTTTTGAAATTTTGGTCTTTTAGTTAAATATGTTTCAATATATATATATATTAGCACCTTAATAAATGATATAATTTCTTGTAGTTGTTCTTTACTTCTAGCACCAGCTATTCTAATTTTATATTTATCAACACTTCTTCCTTGAATATCAATACCAATTCCAGGAGGTTTAGATTTTGGCATAGTTTTTAATTTTTTTGAACTAGATTTAATTTTATCAATAACTTTTGAAAATTTATTTTTAACTTGATCTAATTCTTCTGCCGCATTTTCTAATGTAATATTAAATTGTTTTGATATTTCATCAACTAATTCTCTATCAGAAATATCATAATTTCTTAAAAAATATAATATTCTCAAATACATTTTCATTTTATTTTCATAATTACTTACACGTTTATATCTTAAATATGTACCATATTTACTTGAAACATCCAAGTTACTATCTTTTCCTTTTCTTTTTTTTGGTTCAATAACTAAAGAAATATATGTATAAAAAAATCTAGCAAAATCAGAAAGATCATTATGATTAATTTTAAATTTATCAGGTATAGTAAATTTTTGAATTGTATTTATAAAAGCATATTTAAAATCATCATCATCTGGTAAAATAATTTTTATTTTTTTATTTTCATTATTAATTTTTAATATAAGATTAATTATGTATTTATAAGATTCTTGAATATCATCCACCGTTGCTTTATTTGCTTCCATCCATGTAATTTTATATTCTATTTTACAATTTTCATTTAAATTTATTGATATAAATTTATTTTCTTCTATTTTAATTTTAAATGATATACCATAAGGAGCATTATCAAACCATTTTGATAAAATATTTTTATCGTCTATTTTTTTTGTTTGAGTAAAAAATTTATATGTTAATTCAGAATTACCAGATTGATATTGAATAAATGGATAAATATCATTAACAACAAAGTTATCAAAAATTTTATATAAATCAAATTTTTCTTTTGATACAGTACCTGTAATATTTTTTGGATTTGTTAAATTAACATGAATAATTGTTTGTAAAATATGAGTTTCATCAAAATATTTATTATATTTATCTTCTTCTAATTTAGTATCTTCAATAATGTTATATATTTCTTTTTCTAGTTTATTATCATTTTTAATTATATTAAATTTAACAATATTTTTATCTAATTCTCGTGTATCTTTATTATTTAAAAAATTTAAAATATTATCAAATCTTTCATATGTAATAAAAGGAAAATATATATTAATATAAACTTCATATAAATTTTTTTTTTTTTCAGCATCGTTATTATAGTTTATACCTACTTCATTAATTAAATCTATCATATAAATTTCATTATAATTCATATAGTCTTTATAATCTCTAATAATTTTTGCTTCGTCGTCTTCTCTTTTAATTTTAATACCAAATCCTTCTTTTAAATATCCTAAATTATTTCTAAGATTTTCATATACTGATATATTATCATTTGGTTGAATATCAATTTTAATTAATTCATTTCTTCTAATAAATTTTTGTCCAATCATAATTCTATCAGTTTGATTATTTAAATTATATTCCGTCCAAAAATATTGATATTCTGGTAAAAATTTTAATTCCCCGTATTTTTTATTTAAAGATAAAGACGAACATACTTTATTTTTAAGTGTAATAATATTATCATCCATAAATATAAATTCATCAAAAATATAAGTTTTTTCATATATATCTTCTAATTTAGTATCATATTGTAAATTTTCTAATTTATCATTAAAATTATTTTCTATTTTTTTGCTTTCTTTTACCCAAGACCTATCTTTAGTTGCTTCACTAATTAATTTAGATATATTTTTTGCCTCTTTACTTGTTTCGACATTATCCATTGAATATAATTTTGTTAATTCATCTAAATCAAAATCATCAGCAACTTCATCATCTAAATCTTCAGAAGTTTGTTCTTTTTCTGTATCTTCATCTTCCTCGCTTAATTTATCATCTATATTTTCATTTGTAACTTCATTATCGTCATTACCTCCAGATTGATAAGTAGTAAAATCCATATCTTGTTTTTTTGTTTTTGTTTTTATTTTATTTCGAGCTATTAAATAATCATAATAATTTGCAGCAAATGAATATTCGACTTTTTTTATATTATCTGATTCAAAATGTTTTTGAAACCATTCTTTTCCAAATTTATCAATTATTGCTCTTTTCTTTGTACTGTTTTTTAATATATTATTAATTTCACTAATAATATGATATTTATTAAAAAAAAATTTATACCACATATTTCCATAATAACTATTTAATAATTCAAATTTATTTTTTGATAAAAATGTTAATGTTTCATAAAACCGCTTTATTTTAATATTTTTTAAAATATTTAAAATATCTTCATTAACAGATCCACCAAGAAAAATATTTATATTATATTGAATTCTTTTATTATTATTTTTAAATTTATGGATAATTTTTATTGGGTTATTCATATATTTAAATTGATATTTTAATTTTTTATAATATTAAATATTATAACATTTACAATTTTTTAAATTTGTTTCTCTACATTTATAAAAATGTCCTTTGTTAATATATTTAGGATTTAATATATTTGTATATAAATCCATTCCACAGTATTTTACCGGATTTACTGAATAATTCTCATAACAATAGAGATCTAAATCTATAGCTTTTTCTAAATAAAATCTAAAAATTTTATTAAATAAAGGTGTATGACCAACTTCTTTACATCCAGCGTGAGCCATTTCGTGTACAGCAACATAAACTAATAAATTTATATTATGTAAATTATTTGTTTTCTTACATCTTAAACAAAAAACAAATTCTTCACCTTTATTTACAGAATATGAGGTGTAATCTGAATAAGGAGTATTTTCATAAATTAATGTACGATTACGATTAAAATTTTTTTCTAATAGATTTATATTTTCTAAATTATCAGAAAATAAACTTTTATTGCTAACAATATAGTTTCTTAATAAATACATTCGTTTAATTAAGGTACCTAATAATTTTACAGATACATCAGAATTAGGTAAGTCACGCACTAATACTTTTTCATTTTCGTATTCAACTAATTTTAAATTAGATTTATTTATAAATAAAAATATATAAATTAAAATTATTATTGTACAAATTAAAATAGAATCTTTCATTTACTAATATTTAGATTTTTTAATTTAAAAATTTTCTAGTGTACTATATATAAATGGGTAATTTAGTTAGTACTTCAACTGCTAATACTAATACTAATACTAAAACTAAAAAACATTATTTAACAAGTTTTAAAGAAAGAACAAACAATACAAAATTTGAACATTTAAATCAATATAATCATGAATTTGCTAAACTTTTTTCAAGTGAAGGTATTAAAAAAACACCACCTCTTATTCCTATTGAAAATCCTAATATAAACTTAAATAAAATTAATGAAAAATCTTTTAAGGGTGTAACTCCTGATTTAACTGTATCTGCTACATCAACAATGGTAGAACCATCATTAATAAATAATATGTCTGAAATATTATCTGATACATCAGAAACAATGAAAAATTCTGAATTAAATAAAAAATATAATGTTCATAAGAATGTTGATAATAATGTTGATAATGTTGCTAATGATTCAGAGACAACTGTAAATAATACATCAATGTTTAATAATATAAGAACTGAAGATTTATCAGCTACTTCTTATAATAATAAAACAACTACTGAAAATTTAGAAACTACAACTACTATTGAACATAATTTTAAATCACCAGTTAAAAATAATTCTGTTATGAATATTAAAAATTTAAATATTTTAAATAATATAGAAAGTACTATTTCCGAAACATCAACTATTTTAAATAATATTAATACTGAGGTGTCTGCTACTTCACCTTTTATAAATAATGATGAATATCAAAAAAAATATATAAATCAAGAAGGAGGAGGTGATTCATCATCATCTTCATCAAGTGCTAATAGTAAAAACAATAAACTTAAAAGTAGTGTACTAACTTCTGAAACATTAATGGATATGTCAGATGTTTTAAGTAATGTATCTTCTCCTAGTATGCCAAGTATGAGGTCTGATATGTCAGAAATGGCAGCTGGTTCATATTTATCTTCATCTGCTCATACTGATGGATATGATTCAAGTTCAGAAAACGCTACTACTATAAATATTGGTAATAAAAATCAATTATCAGATTCAATTAATACTAGTGATATCAATATGATTTCAATCGATGAATAAATTATTTATTTAATATTTTAATATGGATTTAAAATTAAAACATATTAAAATAAATGATTTTAGTGATATTTATAATTTAACGACTAATTATAATGTTATGAAATGGATTTGTAATGGTAAAACGTGGAATAAAAAAATGAATATAATTATGAATAAAAAAAACCACTTTGTTAAAAAATATAAAATTGGTTATACAAAACTTAATTTATATAAAATTAAAATATAATTAAGCAAATAATCTATAGTTAATTAAATGTATAATAATTTATTTGCTGTTTATATTATATTTCTTAGTATTACTTCTATTTTATGTGTTTGTATTAAAACAATACTAAGTAAAAATAGTATTGAAAATACTATTGATAATACTATTGATAATACTATTGATAATACTATTGAAACTAATAGTAATGATTATGAATTAGATATTCCACCTAGATATATATTACAAGAAAGTAAATCATCCTTACCATCTTATAATGCTATTAATGTATAAATTAAGTTACAATTTTAATACCGTTAAAACTTAAAACATCTGTTCTTCCTATATCTTCATTTTCTAGTTTAACTTTCCACTTTTCAAAAATATCTTTTGCGTTTGGTAAAGCTAATTCTAAAAATTGTAAAGCAGGTTTCATAATTTGATTTGTCATATATAATTTATAATCTAATTCTAAATTTTTTTCTTTAATGTATTCAGGTATTTCAATCCTTTCACCTTGTAAAGTATCTTTTGTAATATTTTTTATTTTAATATAAGCATATGGAATACGATCTCCTGATTGTGGACAATTACCAGGATCTCTTATAGAAATTCTATCAGCAAGAACAACATGTGCCATACGCATCCAATTAGCATAACTTTCTTTCATTTTTAATGTTTTACTAGTTAAAAAATATTTAATATCATATTCGTTATTAAACATTTTAGTTAAACAATCATTTGTAAATTTTTTTGCTTTTATAGGGTCTTTATCATTAATTAAACAATTAATAATTCCACCACATATTTCTTTTACAATAGGAGCATTATCTCGTCTTTTTAATACAATACCATTATAATCTTGTTTATAACTATCTGGATCAAACTCATATTTATTTCCAACATATCTTTTTTTTGTTAAAATTAAAAATGGCCAGAATGTTTTCTCATATTCTAAATCGTGGGGAAATGGTAATCTACTTTTAACTAGTTCGCCTGTAATTACCCCCATATCAATAGATAATGTTAAAGATCTTTTATCTGTTATCATTTTACCACCTTTTCTAAATTTAACTCGTATAATTTTTTGATTATTGTTATTATAATCCCAATAAGGTTGAATCCAATAATCTTTTAAAGTTGTATCTATAAATTGCTTTATCGTATTTGATAATTCAAATTGTTCATTACCATCTAAATCTTCAGGAACCAATCGCATCCTTTCAACTAATTCATTTCCTTGTCTAAATAATCTAACTTTTAATACTTCTTTGAAAATTTTATCATCTCGATATCTTTTCTGATATATATCCTGTAAAGTCCATAACCATGGAAATAAACTTTCTTCCATATATTCTTTAACAAATTGTTCAAATCTATCTTCAATAGGTAAAATTGTTTTATGGTGTTCTGGTACTGGTTTTACTTTTGGAGGTTCAGGTAAACATAGTTCTGTCACTAATTTAGTAGAATAATATTTTTGATGAATATTTTCCCACATCACACGATATTCCATTGGAATAAAGGGTTTTATTAAATTTTCAGAAAAAGCAACTATTTTCTTTAATAATTCTAAAGATGTTCGAGAACCTACTTTCTTCGTATTTTCACGAAATCTAAAGCAAGTAAATACAGAATCAGTATCACCATACCTAATAATAGGTTGAAAAGTTAAATTGGTTATATCTTCACAAACATATTTTTTTATTTTAACAAGTATTCCTTTATCCTTCAATTCATCTTTTAATATAAGATTTACTTTTTCTTCATCATTTTCTAAATAAGCTTCTTTTACACCATTAAGTAAACCTGGAACAATATCTTCATCATATTTCTTAGCAAAGTGTAGCATTTCTCTTCCCGTTGATGTAATACAAGCAGCAATATCTCGCTGTCTTACCTGACTAGTATCAGCACCCAAAGAACCATATAAACTATTAGCAGTCACTTTTAGTGCTAACTGTTTCGCATCTAGAATTTTTTTTTTGAATATATCTGTTTCCTTTTTCATAATTTTCTTAACTGCCTTACGTTCTCCAAGTAAAGTTCTTAAAATTTTAGGTACAACTCCAAATTCACCTTCTAATTTAGCAAAACGTCTATATTGAATACTTCCATCAAATTCTCTAAACTTTGCGTTAAAGTATTTTATACCGGGTAAATTATCATATTTATCATTTAATACAATTGTTTCATGACTCATATTTTTTTGTATATCACAAGATGGATACAAACTAGCATAATCTTTTACTGCTTCTGCTTCATAATCAACAGATGGTTCTGGATCAAATACAATCGCACCTTCATAACTAGGAGTTTTTTCATCTGGTTTTTTTAGTACAGGAAATACATATCCTTCTTCACGATATACTTTCATACATAATGAAAATAATTTAATACCTTGTCCGCGAATAAATAGAAAAGATAATGGAACAAAACATACATTACTCATTTCTATATTTTTAGTAACAACTTCCAGTTTATTAACAAGAAGATTAACAAGTCTACAATCCTTAATACAGTATTTAGCAACAATTGCTCTATCTTCTGGTGAACCTTTTTGTAATCTAAAAATATCTTTAGGACCTACATCATCTTTTGCCTGTGACCACCATAATATACCAGGTTTAGGATTATCTAAATATTCCATAATTTCATTATCACCTTTAATTTTTAATATTTTATTATCAAAATCTATATCATAAATTTTATATTTACGACCAATTTCATCTGATACATAATCTTGAACTAATTCAATATGAATAAAATCGTGATTAAAAATATCATCAATACCTTTACAATGTAAATTATAATTATTATCTCCAATAGGTTCTATTTTAGTAATTTTATCACGAATAAAATTAGATGACACTGAATCTAGACGATAACTATTTAATTTATAAGTCTTTTGAACGTCTTTCATCAAGTCAATATGAATTCTACCAGGAGTATCAAACATTCTAATCCTATTTTCACCGAGTGCTGATGATGCTAAGATAAATTCTTTAAATCGACATTCATAATTCTTTAATTTACTAATTTTTGAAATTTCGTATTTTAAATTTAGATGTTGTTCACATCTATCGTGAATATAAGGTTCATCGAAATAGAAAATATTATATCCTGTAATAATATCACAATCATATTTAATAATTTCATCAATCCAAGCTTTAACCATATCTTTCTCATTATCAAACCATTCAACTACAGCATTTTCTACTTTTGCTGTTTCATCCAAGCAAACAATATGTTGTCGATATGGTTCACTTTCACCTAAATATGTATAAGTAGAACCAATTTGAATAATAGCATCTCCTGAACGTCTTGCTTGAGGAAATTCTCCATCAATAGAATTACATTCAATATCAAAACTTAAAATTCTAAGT
>Ga0209634_1002529_pt1 | contig 12738 bp, 20 predicted proteins | sample LinPmetageLP40_FD_184043 | JGI IMG/M metagenome (GOLD analysis project Ga0209634, IMG submission 184043) | Marine viral communities from the Pacific Ocean - LP-40 (SPAdes) (version 2) | ecosystem: Environmental > Aquatic > Marine > Oceanic | place: Pacific Ocean | collected 2010-08-26 | reverse complement strand
TTATCTTTAAATTCAATACCAGAGTTTTTCTTGAGAACAAGTTTATTCTTTGCCCTCTCTACTGAGGCATTACCTTTTTGTTTTACTACATTACCAATGGTTTCCGATGAAGCAACATTGCTAATCGCCATCAAAAGTGCAAAACTAATCGTCCATAGTGACTGTAACATTATGCCCCGACCCAACTGTTGTCATCTGAACAGTACCATCATACGCACCCCCTTGTGTAAAAGAGAATGTTCCAGATGCTCCTGTATGATGCAAAGTTGTATCTTGGTCAGCTGCACCAGTATGTGTTGAAGTTACCGTGTTGGAGGCACCAATTAAAGTGATACTTGTTATTTTTTTGTCTGAGCCAACCATTGATGCAGTACTGTTTTCACTGATGGTAACGGTATTGCTATCGCCAGTTGCAGTTAAATCAATATCTGCATCATCAGTTGATGCACTATTACCTACGTTAACAGTGGTCGTATTTGAATTGCCCGTAAGCGTTTGAATAATGCTGTTGTCAGCAGATGCTGAGTTTGAACCAACTGATACAGTAGATGTATTATTGTTACCAGCTTGTCTAAGAGTAAACTCCTGTGTTGCACCAACTACTGATGCTGCAATTGTGTTAGTGCTACCAATCTGATCAATGTCTAGTGTTTGGTTATCACCTGTTAAAGTAACTGCCGTAGTAGAATCACCAAATTTATTGGTCTGTCCATCTTGATTGATGTTTGCAGTAAGACTTGCGCCTGACTGTGTAATGTATACATCGCTCGCATAACCCACACTCATCATAACAAAGTAAGCGAGAATTGTAAGTATGCTAGTTTTCATTTAATTGTCTCCTTTACCTTTTATATTTCCAATATTTTTTATCTATTCCTTCTTCAATTACTAAAACGACTGCTTGTTCAATTGCTTTGCGAACAGCATAAGTTGTCGATTCATTTTTAGCAGAACCTCCTTCGATTTCTACTAACTTAGTACCCATGTCAACAAATTTAAATACATTCATACCTATTTTTGTACTTAATATAGTTTTTTGCGAACTGACCGCAATTAATACTTCACCAGTTTGTACAGATATTATTCGTAGACTGACAGATACCATGTCTCTACGATATTCATCATGAATACCTATACCCAAAGCCCTCGCACCAATACCACCTGTTTCGATATTAGTATCATATCCAACAACTCCACCTGCGGCTAAAACGCCAGCAAATAATAAAGGAGGCGCTTGTTGTGCATTGTCTCCCTCATAAGTTGACCTTGTATTCCTTATTATTTGTCGTTCTTTTAATAAGTTATCAAGTTGCATTCTTTCAACAACGGTAAACCATTGTCCCTTTCCAGCATTTTTAAATGCTTGTACTAACCATGTTCCTGCTCCCTGTGTTATTGCTGTACTTAGGGAAGCAAGATTGTCAGCAGGCTTTCGTTGGCCTGTTTGATCATTAAACGCATAGATAGCTACCTCAACCTTTCTCTCAGGAGGTCTAATTTTTTCTAACTTGCTCACCATCGGCAAAGTTGTAGAGGTTGAAAAATCTCTGCGTTCGTATGTAGAACACCCCCCTAAACTAAAAAGTAAAATCACCGATAGGAACTGTAATAACCGTTTCGCTTCCATCTACATCCACTATTGTTAATGATACGTCTTCTGAACCCTTGACGTAACTAATTGTTGTGCCTTCAAATGTTACTGTGCCTGCTTCTCCAGAACCTTCTCCGAACATGCTGTCTACAAGTTGTTTAGACAATTGAGCATAAATCCTTGACTCCACGTTCTTCATAAATTTAGAAAGGTTTGTATTTGCTAAATCTCTTTCCTGTTCTCTAAGAGCAGCTGCCTTCTTATCACTTATCGCTTGTTTGCGAGAAAATTCTTGGTTCTCAATAGTCAACACATGAGAACTATATCCTTGTCCACTAAAAGAAGGAGATTTCCACTGATGAGTTAAATCACTAGCATTAGCAAATTTAATATACATGCCCAAAATAGCAACTAACATAAATATTTTAATTTTGAAACTTACTGATTGATTAATTTTCATCTTCCTACATTCCATCTTTAAATAATTTTTCTGATTGATCTTTACTAATTTTTTCAGCTTGTTCTTGTATTTCCTCTTGCATTTTATCTTTCTCTCTATACTCCAAAACAACCTTTACTTTTTGTTGCAGTCGTATCATATCATTATCCAACATACGAGTTTGGTCTATACATTTTATAAGAGCCAAATGCATTGTATCTATCTCTGGTTGAATGTTATTACTAATAAATTGCCATATATAGAATATAAAATATCCCATACCAACAGCCATAATAACTGGAAATCCAAATTCAGCGACTAAGCTACCTACTCCAATATTTTCACCAACCACACTAATCTCTCCTCACATCTAACTTGCCGTCTTCTTTAAAGTTTTCAGCACGAGCAATACGGTCAATGTCTGGTGTCACCCCTAAAGCAGAGCTAACTAACAAATCTATTTTTATAAGTTCGTTACACCCCACCCTTGCTCTATCTTCGAGCATCTTACAAAACATAGTTAAAGTTTTTATTTGATCAATTATACCTTCTAGTATTTGTTTCAATACCATAAAGATAAAGAAACCCATGATTATTGCGACTGCAATAGGAACTCCAACTTCAGCAATTAATGCAAATACGTCCATTTTTTTGACCTTATATTATTACTATTTATAACAACCTTTTTTCAATGGAGTATATATTTATTACAGATTGTTTATATACCACTCCAAATAGACATCTTCGTTGATAATTTCGTAACTATTGCAGTTACCGTAGGTTTTTATGTGGGTATAGATAGGTTTTGGTGCATACTTTTCAATCATTGAACGCCAGAAACCTATTGGTTCTACTGTGCAATGTGCGTTATCTCCATTTGGAAGGATTGTATTGGCAGGTCTGGTACATATTCCTAGAAAAACAAATCGTTCTGCTCTGGAATAAATATTATATAATGTTTCTGGAATTTGTTCTTTGGGTATGTGTTCCATTACATCTGTGGAATATATTCCATGAAATGGCCCATCTGGTAGTTCTTGAAATGCTGGAACAGCAGGGTCATATAAAGCAGGCATCACTCCAAGTTGTTCGTGATGTTTCCACTCAGAATATTGCAACCCCTTACCACAACCGTAATCGAGCAAAGTTTCTGCTTTAGTATCTTGTATTAAATCAGTAATATGTCTTAGTTGTGGTCTAAGACTATTGCCAGGAAAATTGTTTTCTTCTTCTGCGTGATACTGTTTGTATTGTTCAATAAAGTTCATCTATATTATATTCCTTTGGTAACATTTGATGCAACTTAACAAAGTATTCTGCATCAACCACTACTAGAGGTTTTTGATTATTTCGTTTTATAAAAACTACTGGCTCATAATCTCCAGAGTTGGATTCTGCTTGTTCATATGATTTCCATACATTAAGTGTTTCTTGATTTTTACACTCAATTGAATATGGAAACTTTTCTCTTGCAGCTCTTGCCATAATAAGGTCTTCACCACCTGCACCCATGCTACGAGATTCTACATCTTCTGGGTGTACGTTTAGTGATTCGATTAGTTTGTCACGAACCCACTGCTGGAATCTTCGACCTTTTGCTTTCGCTGATGATGTTTTCATTACCAATGTCTCCATGCATTTAATATAATAGCACAACAAGTTACAATATGTAGTATGAACCAAAAGGTTCTAATTGTGAGGTGTATGTGGTCATCTTTTTCATTATCATCATAAGCACTACTTCCCATTGCTTTGCACCAATACTTCCATGCTCTCAACATCACCCTATTCCTCATCACTCCATTCTGGTGATTCTATTTCATCTTTATTTTCTTCAGATAATTCATTACCACAAAAAACACACCACTCAACACGATAATAACTTTCGTCCATTCCATGTTTAACTTTAAACTCTGCGTCACATTCATTACATACTATCACTTTCATGCTGCGGCCTCTCCATACGCATCGTCCCAACTGCCTGATAATCCAGCAACTTCATATTCAGTAACACGATTCTCAAAGAAGTTCGTGTGGTCTGCACCATTAAGAATCCACTCTAACCAAGGCAGAGGATTTTCCTTTACCTTAAAATTAGTCTTTAATCCTAACTGTAACAAACGTCTGTCTGTTATATACCTTATGTATGATTTTACTTCAGGCGCTTCTAGACCATCAACATTTCCTAGTTTATATGCAAGGTCTACAAACCTATCTTCTAACTTAACTGCAAGTCGAGCCATTTCATATATTTGTTGTTTGAATTCATCATCAACAACTTTAGGATGTTCAATGCAAAATTGACGAAACAATTTAGAGTTTCCCTCAACATGCATAGACTCATCACGAATAGACCACTCAACAACTTTGCCCATACCTTTCATCTTACCAAATCGTTGGAAGTTAAGAAGCATAACAAATGATGCGAACAATGCAACACCCTCGTTGAACACAGACTTTGCAAGTGCAAGTCCTAGTCCCTTCATAGTGCTATTGTCTGACTCCTGCATAAACTCAATTTTATTGACCATCTCCTTATACTCTAAGAACGCATGATACTCGCTGTCTGACAGTCCTAGTGTTTCATTAAGTAGTGCATATGCACGTTGATGAATACCTTCTCTGGCTGCAAAAGAACCTAACATATTACGAATTTCATTGTTCTTAAATTTAGGAATGAACTGGTCATAATAGTTCTGTCCTACTGCAACATCTGACTGTGTAAACAAACGTAGAATGTTTGTAACATATTCCTTTTCAATCTCTGTAACTTTATCTGACTTCCAATCTGAAACATCATCAGACAAATCAAGCTCGTCCTCAATCCAGTGTGCTTTCTCATGTCGTGTAGTAATCTCTACAGCCCACGGATAATGAAATGGTTTGTAGGTTTCGCTGAATTGCATCAGTCCACCACCACTACGTTTTTTTAATAGGTCATCACCCACCTTCATCAAATCTTCATATCCACCAATATGTTTATCATCAATAAATATTTGAGGCACAGAGTTTACTCTACGAGTATTCAACTCACCCACAACTTCTGTAGCACCATTTATCGTTTGATAGAACGCAAGACGTTCTTCTTCATTGTCAATTAAATCTTCTGTATATTCAAAAGAATGTTCCTTCAACCAATGTTTTGCCATTGAACAAAATGGACAATCTGTTTTTGTTACTAATCTTATCCCTGACATGAAACACACTCCTCTTGGGTTATTGCTTGAGTTTCATAATCCTTTAACGCATCACGAACTACTTTTGTAGATACATTCTCTGCTTTGTTTGATGTCTCTGTTCTCAAATAATACATTCCTTTACAACCAAGTTGCCATGCGTTGTAATGTACTTTGTGTAGGTCTTTTTTCGAAGCACCTGCTGCAAAGAATACGTTAAGAGATTGCCCTTGACACAAAAACTCTTGACGGTCTGCAGCCTGAGCCACAATTTCATTTTGTTCAATTTCAATTGCAGTTTTAAATATACTCTTTACTTCGTCTGACAAATATTTTAAGTGTTGAACTGAACCACCATTTGTGATAATAGATGTCCACGCTTTAGTATCGTTTCTCCCTACCTTTTCTAATTCTTCTTGGAGATATTTATCTTTGACTAAATGAGAACCAGCTCTTGTTCTATGAGTGTATGCGTTTGCTTTACTTGGTTCAATAGATGGTGAAGTGCCACAGATAATTGAACTGTTTGCATTAGGAGCAATTGCAAGTAGATGTGAGTTTCGCCGACCTGTTCCTTCCATGTCTGGACACTCTCCACGTTCTATTGCTAACTGTTCTGTTTCTAATATTGCTTCTGATTTTATGTGTTTAAAGATTTCAATGTTTTTTGTTTTTGCTAGTTCAGACTCAAAAGGAATACGATTTTTGTGAAGATAAGAATGCCAACCCATTGCACCAAGACCAAGAGAACGCTCTTGTTGAGCAGAATACTTTGCCCGACTGATTTCTTCTCCTGCATTATCAATAAAGAACTCAAGCACATTATCTAAAAACCGAACAAGATCAGCAATCATAGAGCTGTCTTTCCATTCGTCATATTTCTCTAGGTTAACAGATGACAAACAACATACTGCTGTGCGGTCTTCAGAGGTAGGTAAATGTATTTCATTACACAGATTAGATCCGTGTATCTTTAATCCTTTATCTTTCATTGTTGGTGGCAATGCACGATTAACAGTATCGATAAAATTTAGATAGGGTTCACCTGTGCGGTAACGAGTCTCTAAGACTTGTTCCCATAACTTTCTAGCTCTTGTGCTGTCACGCACCGTTTGGTCATTGGGATCAATATAGTCCCACATCTCATCTCGTTCTACTGCTCGCATAAATGCATCAGTAATATTTACCGCATGATGCAAATTTAAGTTCTTTCTGTTCACATCACCTGTAGGAATACGCATATTAAGAAACTCAACAATATCGGGGTGTGATATATCCATGTATGCTGCATACGACCCCTTACGAGTCTTACCTTGACGATAAGCAGTCATATCAGCGTCCACTGTATGAATAAATGGCATTGGGCCTGGCGCCTTATCTGACACCGCACGAACATCACTCCAATGTCCACCGACACCACCGCCCTTAACTGACAACCAACGCAACTCAGCAGAATGGTCAATAAGACCATCTAACGAATCAGGAACATATGTCAAAAAACAAGAAATAGGAAGCGCTCTTGTTTTCTCATTAGGAAGTGGAGCATTAGACAATACTGGTGATGCAAACATAAACCACCCATCACTAGCATAGTTATATATCCTTTGTGCTAATTCATAATCCCCATTGCAATATGCAACTGATGCTCTTGCATATGCCTGCTGTGGTGATACCTCTTCTTCTAATTGATAATAATCCTTTAATAATTTCTTTGCCTGTTCTGATATGTTATTGTCTTTGTTTCTTTCTATGCTGATGTTTAAATATTTTTCTTCTGTGTCGAGGTATACGATTTCAGCAGATTCCATTTTGATTATAGCTCCTTTTTGTATATTCCTAAGTATCCTCTTAGGTGTGGTTGTAAGTTTGTGTAGAAGAGTGTATCTTTAAGTTCTATACATTTAAACCCAAATCCAGTAAAAAATCCTTCAAGTTGTGTTTCATTAAAACGATACGGCCCAGAATGAGTAGATGGATTAAATCTTGCTTCATATGGACTTAGTACCTTGAGAATAATATAACTATCGTCATGTGTTATATTACCAATCATTTCAAAATATTTGTGTCTAGTTTCTTTTAAATGGAATAGATTGTGTATTAACCCCCTGTCTATAATGACATCATATTTTTCTGTTAGTTTACTTTTTAGTGCATCATCTATAATAAAGTTATTTAATTTATATTCTAATGCATTTACTACATCTGTTCCTGTTACATCAAATCCCATTTTTTGTATGTGGTATGCCTGAGCGCCATTGCCACAACCAAGATCGATAACAGTAGAACGAGGATTTAACTTTTGTAAAGCGTCCTCAAAGTTTTTATCAAGTTCAGAATAATTCCATACTGAAAATACATTGTTTTCTTCTAAGAAACTTTGTATGTCTTTATCAAATTTATCATAATTCCAAGGCGTTGATTTCTCATCATATTGTTTTTGAAATGCTTCTTTCATCTATTTTCTTCCATTTTGTAAATCTCAATTTAGCTGCAACACCCTCAAAGGTATTGTCTTTTATAATCTTTTGTATTTGTGATTTTGTGTATCCTGACAAAATCATATCATTAATATCTTTTTCTTTTAAGGTATCAGGCCACAAAACAATGCTCCGACCTTGATTGATAGTCTTTTCTATTTGTTTAACTATCTCCTTGTTTCTTGGTTCGTTATCATAGATAACTGTTACATCACCTTGAACATTATTAAAGTCTGCTCCAGCAACTGCAATGCAATTATCCAAAAACAAACTATCTATCGGGCCCTCAACAACATAGATTTTTTTATTCTTATCTACTTTGTCTAAACCAAATATTTTATCTGCATCACTATCTAGTTTGATTGTGATATACTTAGGTATTTCGTCACCAAACGATCTACCCTGATAAGCAAACACTTCACCATCCTTATCACGAAAAGGAATTAATAGCCTTGGGTGATCTCCATCTAGTGATGGAAATTTATTCGGTATTAATGAATTCGTAAATTTATAGAATGATTCGCAAAGATATAAATCGGAGTAAGATTCAGAAGGAAGTTTTCGTTTTTCAATAATGATTCGAGCAGGGTGTTCTTTGGGTAAATCTGAAATTGATTTGAGATTTTTGAGAACACTTTTTTTACGAAACACTGGGGCATTGAAATGAAACTCCTGCTTTGGGTCAACTGTTTTGACTCCACTTGAATATCTTTCCAATATATAGTCTTTATAGATTTTAGAGTCTAGATACTTTATAAGATTCCCAATAGTTGTACCCATACCACAATTATGACACTTGAAGAACAGGTCATTCTTCTTACGATATACGAATCCTCTTGCTTTAGAACGAGATTTTTGAGAGTCCCCACAGTAAGGGCAACGAAAGTTCCATAGGTTATCACCTTTCTTTTGAAACTTTAACAGTTGAGGACTAAGGATATTTAAGAATTTTGAATCAATATACGACATAATATATACATCATACAAGGTTGCACAATAAATGTCAAGTACTAAAGTTAATAAATTTGTGTAATATAAATCCTATTACGATAGAGCCACCAATAAGAACGTGTCTCCATTTCTCCAAGACACCTACTCTAGCAATAAGTTCGTCTTTAATCTTTTGAATTTCTTTGTTTTGTTCGATGTGTTGTGCTGAAGCTACAGCCATAATTTCTTTGGTATTTGTGGTAATACGAGAATGAAGTTCATCTATTTTAGAAGAAAGTTCAGTTCGTCTATTTTCTAATGATTTTTCTGCATCTTCAATTGATTCTTCTTGTCTTGAAATTTTTTCTTCATGCACCGCAAGCATACGATGAATGGAGTTGGAAACATCAGTTAATTTTTCAATTGCAACATCAATACGGTCATGTATTTTTTGTTGATCATATATCTCTTTTTTAAGGAGCTTTACTTCTGTTTCCAACTCTGCCACAGTATTAGTCTTCGGATTTCCACATTGTCCAAGCACCCCAAGCAACAGCAGCATACGCCGCCCATGTTGCAAAAGAACCTAGAAATAATACCACAAGACCTGTAGCGACAAGTGCGCCTCCGTCCCATGAACTTCTCTCTGATAATCTATCTGTAATCCAGTTCATTAGTTTTTCTCCTCTAGTTGTTTTATTTTGGCTTCTAGTTTATCGATTTTCAAGGCGACATTTGGATATTTTGCCTTCCAATTTTCTTCATCTTGTAAAATCTTCAACCCCAATTTTTTTGAAGCCCATGTCGATACATCATCAACTTTACGGTAAAACCATTTACCGAACTTTGTATCGGCAAACCAACTATTTGTTGCGTTGCCAAGTATGCTTCCACAGATACTACTTACTATAAAGAACCACATATATTATTTTAACCTCTTTTTAGTCCAGACTTTCTAGGATAACATACCGCACATCTGCATATCGCACACTTTAAAGTATTGTCATCATTCAAAGTGTGTTGACCACAATGATTTTCTTTTTTACAATTTTTGCAAAAATGTTTAGAAATTACATTGTTTTGCATAATTCCAGCCATATTAAATATTATCTTCTGTTGGAATAATTGACCAACGACCAAAACAAACAACCGCATAGTAAGCGGCTTTTATTTTCCAGTTTGGAACATGTGGACTCGCATCTTTCATCGCCATTAGAAATACTTTGTCTGCTGCTTTCTTTGCAGCTGTGTAATTACCTATTACTGTATTTGCATTAGGATTTCCATCAAGCTCACCTTCTTCATGACGATACTGACGTATACGTTTGTATAACAGATCGTGAATGATTGCAGCTCTAGCAATATCCCACGGTGAAATTAACCACCAAATAGCTCGAGGTACACTTGCAAGGTCAGTTTCAAATCCTTTTTTGCAAGTTATCTTACTTGCTGGACATTTCACACCAACTGATTGAAGTGATGATTCCTCCATATCAACATTTTGATATGAAAGCGCACGTTCTAAAATCCACTTTTTAGGTGGGTGAAACTCCGCTGAAATTTTATTGTTGAACTTTCCCATTATCTTTTTCCTTTTTTTCCTCTTGTTTTGGTTTTTTGCCAGTTTGTTGAAAGGTTATTGCGTTTTCATAATAAATTATGATTTCTTTTTGTTGTTCTATGTATCTTTTTATTTCTGCCATATTAAGTGCAAGGTTTTCATAATCTCTTACACTCATACTGTAATATAAAAAGTTTCCATTTTTTTCAGTAAATTTAGTTTTGAACTCTTCAAAATTTTGTTCTGTAACAATCCAGAAATACATCTCGTTCATATCAACAGGACGAGGATTATTTTGTAATGGTATGGTTCTCTTTACCTCTACTGTTTGAACTTCAATCTGTTTTAATTGTGGCCAACGTGAACACCCACTACTCAGTAGTAGTATCGGCAATAACAGAAACAGAGCCAGTGATTGTTTCAAATTCGGCAAGTAATTTCTTTGTTGCATTGTTTATTTTTCCTTCAACCAAAGCAGGTTTTTGTTGACTTAAACGAGAGAGATCGTGTTTTCTCAATTTGCCAATCAATTTGTTTTTATAGTTATTAGCAGCTTCAAGTCTTGTATTTAGTTCTTTAGCAAGTTCTGCATTTTTTTCAGCATCTTGAACAAGAGTATCTATGGTATTTTTTTGTGTTGCGGTTGCTAATTCTAACTTTGCAGAATTCTCTGTAAGTATTTGAATACGTGCTTGTGTGTCTTTATAGTAGAAATACGCACCATAAACTGCACCACCAACAAGTCCTACTACAAAAATTAATATATAAATTCTTAGCATTTTATTTCTCCGTTGATCTATTTATGGTTTTGGGTGTGCGTCTTTTACAGATTTTACAGCTTTAAACCATTCACCTGTACTGTCGCCTTTCCCTGCCACCATGTCTTTATAAAGCAAATCTAACTGATCTCCAATGCTAGGATATGCTGCGACTCGGTTGTATTTGTATGTATCTGGGTCTACCCAAGCGTTTACTAAATCTGCGTCATTCATTATGCTTCTTCTATTGTGTTACCTGCGTCTACCCACTCAAGGATTGCTTGATAATGACGATTATCTGTATCCATTGGCACTGCTAAATCTATTCCATTTATTGTGGCGTTAACACTTATGTTCGTGTTGTAAGTTTGTATATACTTAGCTTTTGTAATATTCATTTTTATAACTCCGCTTCAAACTGAATAAACGCTGCCGCATCATTTACATTATTAATGGTTAAACACTCGCCTATCGTAAAATCAGAAGCCGCAAGCGTTATTCTTACAAATGACGTAGTAGTTGAGCCACCTGCATCAGCCATAGAAGAAATTGCTTCACCTCTATTGCCTGTTGCTCCATAAATTGTCCCTGATTTACTTATAGTTGGAATTGCTCGCATAGGAACAGGATAACGTGTTATAAAATCAACTTGGTTTGCCGAAAAAACTGAACCTAATCCATGAGCAGTAAAAGCATGAGTGCCTTGCGATCTATATAAATATCGTTGACACAACGCTAACTCTTCACCAATACTTCTATATTCAAAATCAGTAGCTGTAGAACCTACCTCTAGCTGGACACCTGTAACAAAGTACGTAGCGTTAACAGTAGCCATAAACTGCACACTAGAACTGCCACGATACAACCTTGAGCCTTGCCAACTATCTATTGTGCCTGTGTAATTACTTCCTGCACCTAAAACAAAGTTTACCATTAATCCTGAGCCATTCGTTATTAACCAAGTCCCTGTTTCATCTCCAACAAAAGTTACAGATTTTTTTTCCCAAGTGTCTGCACTGTTTATAGTGTATTGCTTTACGTGCGTTCTATTTGATGCACCATTTTCTAAACCTACAGGAAAATTTCCTGTTAAAGAACTTTTTACCCAAAAAGATAAAGTAGTTGTTTTAGCTCCAGAGTTTCCATAATAAAGGTCAACAACATTATTGCCTTCAATCCTGTGCAGAATGCGATATTCATCAGCGGCTTGTGAGCAGTCATCTGCGGTAGATGCAATTGCTTTTATGCTGTTTCTAAAACTTGCTGGAGCATCTGCTACGACCTGACAAGTCATATTGCCCCCACCTGATTCTATTTCTTTCCATCTATCAGAAATCATCGCTCCATCAGCGGCTACCGCTGCGGTTCCACGTTGGTTTATTTCCATAGCCCCGTTTATTATTTTGTTACGGCTACCGCCTATCTGCCCTGAGTTGATGCTACTAACACCTGTAATGCTTTTCGTATTTAATGCAATACCTGTATCTGCAACATGAGTAATTGTTACGTCACCATCTGCACCTAAAGCAATAACCGATGCATCAGATAACAACTTAACGTCATCACCAATAACTGCATCACCAGCAACAGACAATCCACCGTCAGTTTGTAATGAACCATCAGTTGTGGAAGTTGCAGCGGTTGTGTCATCTGTTTTTATAATACCACTAGCTGTTATTGCTGCGGTTGTTGTCGCACCAGCAACATCAACAGCACCAGAGAAGTCGCCTGTTGCTGCGTCGATCTCACCTGATATGGTAAGGTTTCTTTGTCCTGTTGTATCTTTGCTGCCATCCGTTGTAACTA
>Ga0209634_1002528_pt1 | contig 12739 bp, 9 predicted proteins | sample LinPmetageLP40_FD_184043 | JGI IMG/M metagenome (GOLD analysis project Ga0209634, IMG submission 184043) | Marine viral communities from the Pacific Ocean - LP-40 (SPAdes) (version 2) | ecosystem: Environmental > Aquatic > Marine > Oceanic | place: Pacific Ocean | collected 2010-08-26 | reverse complement strand
ACCAACTAATACGCCAACTAACACAGTAACACCATCTGTAACCGCTCAAGTTACTCCTACCGTTACAACAACAGTCACAACTACACCAACAGGTACACCAGCATCTACACCAGGAGTTACACCAACTAATACTCCTACTAATACAGTAACTCCATCTGTGACCGCTGAAGTTACACCAACAATTACTCCGACTAATACTGTCACACCTACTGTAACTACAACAGTAACACCAACATTAACTCCAACTAACACACCAACAAATACAGTTACTACAACACCGACTGACACACCAGGGGCAAGTCCTACAGTTACACCAACAAATACACCTACAAATACTATTACTCCTTCAGTAACTGCATCAGTAACTCCTACTGTTACAACAACTGAAACTCCAACTAATACACCAACTAATACGGTAACTCCTTCAGTAACTGCTGAAGTTACACCAACAAATACGCCTACTAATACTGTTACACCAACAGTAACCACAACAGTAACTCCAACTATTACTCTAACAAATACAGTGACACCATCCGTAACTGCAGAAGTAACTCCAACTAATACACCAACTAATACGGTAACTCCTTCAGTAACTGCTGAAGTTACACCAACAATTACTCCGACTAATACAGTCACACCTACTGTTACAACAACTGCAACACCAACAGTTACCCCAACTACTACCGTTACACCTTCTGTAACTGCTGAGGTTACACCAACAAATACACCTACTAATACTGTAACACCTACTGTAACTACAACAGTAACACCAACATTAACTCCAACTAATACCGTTACACCATCCGTAACTGCAGAAGTAACTCCAACAGTTACACCAACTAATACACCGACTAATACTGTAACGCCTTCTATAACCGCATCAGTAACTCCTACTGTTACAACAACTGAAACTCCAACTAATACTCCTACTAATACAGTAACTCCATCTGTGACCGCTGAAGTTACTCCAACAAATACTCCAACAAATACTGTTACTCCTTCAGTTACAACAACAGTTACACCAACAATTACAAGTACAGTTACACCAACAAATACTGTTACTCCTTCAGTAACTGCTGAGCTAACACCTACAGTTACACCAACCAACACGATAACGCCAACTGTAACTACTACCGCTACACCTACAGTTACACCAACAAATACTCCAACTAATACTCCAACAAATACCGTTACTCCTTCAGTTACAACAACAGTTACACCAACAATTACAAGTACAGTTACACCAACAATTACAAGTACGCCAGAAAGTACACCTGAAGTAACAACTACACCTACTCCAACACCTACTGAGGTAGGATTACCTCCAGCGTATTTATTAATTGAACCAGCAAGTGACGCGGCTAATATAGGTACATATATGTTTAATAATGGGGCAACTGGATTCTTTGGATTTAATAATGGTTCAGGACCAACTAGTAGTAACGAGATTCGAACGTATATGGATTACTATAGTGTAAATCAAGGTACTGGTAATGTTCCACTTGTAATTAGTCAGACAATACCTCAAGCATCAGGTGGTAATGATTCATTTAATAATGCAATTCAACAATATAACTTTGTTACAACAAAAGTAACTCAAGGTACTGTTGCAGGAAATGCGTGGTACACTTGGTTAATACCTGATGACTCTATTGGAGGAGTAGGAACAACAGACAGACAATTAAGTATTGATTTATCATTTAATAATGGACCACAAGGATTTACTACTGAAACAATGTCATCAACATTCTATAATATAGGACCTATGATATTCGTAGTTGGTTCAGGAGCATATGCTGCGGGTCAATATAGATTATACACAACATACTTATCACAGCCATTTAGTCGAAATAATACAAACGGAGACCTATATTTTAAAGGAAACTTAGTAGGTTAATTATAATGGTTAAATAATTTAATATTAAGATAGTTTAAAGCTATTTATAATAAAATAAAATAAAATATAATAGATGTCATTTATATATAAAAATCCTTTAAGTTCAACACAAATTGGAGGCGAAAACTCAGTACAAAGAGAAGATAACTTTGGTACTAACTTTAGCGTCCTTCAAGTGGGTGGATATATGGAAGTCTATTATTTAAATGATTTAGATTTTACGGTCGTTGGTACAGGTAATATACGGTTTAGTGGTAATACTATTCCGATTAATTATAATAAGAGAACCTTACCTTTTTTACCTGATACTTTAAGTTTAAATTCTGATAACATATCATCTGGTAGAAGAAGATTAGGTATGTTGGTGTATGTTCATGAAACTGAATTAACGTATCAATATACTATAGATAATTTTGAGTCTTTGTGGTCAGCAGCATCAGGAGGAACGGTTCAATCAGATTTCGGAAGTTCGATTTCAACTAATGGTGCGGGTGGTACCCCTTTTATTAACGCATGGTTAGACTCATCAATAGAAGGTGTAAGTGGAGTAACACGAGCAAACGCCAGATGGAGAATATTCTACGGTACCGATATCACTGTAACAGGTGGTACCTATACTAATGGTACTGCAATATTTACTAATAGTACGGGAGGTACATTTAATGTAACAGGTTTTACAACAGGTTCCACTTCTTATACAAGTTGGGAAGCAACTGGTGATAATCAAACACCGGCAGTACCTATTGATGTTGTTGATACGTTTACCTTAAAATTTACAGGGGCCATTACATCAGGAGGGGCAGGTATAGTTACTGATTCAGCGATTAGTGCTAATGAAATGACCATTGGTTTAATAAACAACGGTGGTTCACCTACAGATAAAACATTTTATAGAGGAGACGGCGAATGGCAAACACCTACCGATACTAAATTAACAGGTGGTACTTATAATAATAGTACTGGTATAGTACAATTAAAAAATAGTGATTCGTCTACAGTTACTTTAACAGGTTTTACAACAGGTGCGACCGAAGATACCTTTGTTACAGGTATAACATATAATCAATTAAGTAAAACGTTAACTTTAGGGTTAAATGATGGTGTAGATTTTAATGCCACGGGGTTTGCTGCTGAAGTAACAGGGGGAACATACTCAGGTGGTTCCATTACCTTAAATAATAATGACGGAACAACTTCACAAGTCACAGGATTAGAAATATTAACACATATTGGACTTGTCAATGATACTAATGTCTCAATTAACGGTACAACCATCGATAGCGTAAATACGACAACATATAAAGGAGCATTCTTTGATTATGTTATAAATGACGGAACTAATTATAGAGCGGGTACAGTACAATCAGTGTGGTCCGCAACACAAATACAATTTAATGATTCTTCAACAGTCGATATAGGAACGACTACTAATTTTTCATGGGGAATGACATTAAGTGGTGGTAACGCGTTACTACAAGCCAATATATTAGGGGGGACCTGGGATATTAGGATAATTAAACACATTATATAAAAAAATAAAAAAATGGCACATGAATTAGTAGCAAGAAATGGTTTAAGGGTATCAGGGAATACATTCCTAAGTACCGTAACTTTAGACCAAACATTAACGTCTACTGTTCTTGCGTTAGACCCGTCAAACAATGAAGTACATTTATTATCAGCAGCCGCTTTTGGCAATGATACATTCATTACTGGAGGAACACTAACAGGAACAGGAAACAAAAACCTAACATTAACGAATAATTCGGGAGGAACCGTAACAATCGATGATGTTAACATTCACGTTGACAGTGGATTATTAAACGGGGCAGCAGGAGTAATTACCTATACCATGAATGATACAACAACATTTAATGTTGGAGTATCTGCAGTAACAGGTGTTACGTATAATAATGATTTCGATATCGCATTAGCGGGATACGGTACATTATCAGCTAGTCCGGTAGAATTACCGTTTATAACGGGAGGAACTCTAAACGCGGGAACACTTACTTTAGGGATAAACAACAATTTAGAAAGTAATATTGTAGTAACAGGATTTGGTTCAGCTACCGATGTATCTGTAACAGGTGGAACAATTAACTCACCGGCTAATGGTACGTTGAGACTTAGAAAGAGTGACGCATCGAATGTTGATATAACAGGAATCTCCTTTTTCACAGGTGGTGATACAGGTGCTTCCACTATGTTTATGGGAGATAGATTAATAGTAAAAGGTGGAACAGGATTATCAACGGTAGATAATACAAATAAAGAAATTACTGTAAATTTGGACCAACCATATGCGACAGGAGGTACAATAACTAATAATCAAGTAATATTAGACTTAGTTAACGGAACTACGGTCACTTTAGGTACGGTAGATGCTTTAACTGCAGTTACTTACAGTAGTGCGTGGGACGTAGCGTTTGCAGGAACAGGTACACTTGGTACGACACCAGTGGCGTTACCATTTATCACGGCAGCGACACTAAATGCGGGGTCACTTACTTTAGAGATAAACGATGGTTTAGAGTCCGATATTGTAGTTTCAGGATTCGGTACATTAACAGGCGATACATTTGTGACGGGTGCTACTGTTGATTACCCTGAGGCGACTTTAACGAGAAATGATGGTAACACAGTTCTAATTGACTCAGAACAAACAATAAGAGTTACATCGTCAGGTATAGGTACACAAACATTATTTACTGTTGACCCATTGGTATATGGGGCGGTTCACGTTGAATATCGATTACAAGAACCAGTTAGAAATGCGTATCGTTCAGGATTCTTTACTGCGGTATTTGGTAAAGACCAAGAAACAGGAGAAACAAATGTGGTAGAATTTGCTGATTGGTCAACTGTTAATTTAGGTACATTTAGTGATAATGTTGAAATCGAGGCTCTAGCAACAGGTGTAATAAGAGTGGTACCGAATCCAGCACAAAATATGACGTGTATCGCTAATACAAGAGCAGTAAAATTATAATAGAAACTAAACGTTAAAATAAACATTTAAATGACTATAGTATCTATTTAATAATAAAGAATAATAATTAAAATCTTGAGGGAAGTCCTCCTTCCCTCAATAGCCTTAACAAAAAAATAAAATGGCAAGAGAGTTTGTAACAAGACATGGTTTATCGGTAAGTGGAAAGACATTTATCTCGACAGTTGACTTAGATGTTAACGTCAACTCTATTTTAGTGCTTGATGGTGCTGAGGTAAAGTATAGAGATATTTCAACGATACCTAATACCAATATATATACAGACGATGGTACACTTGATAGTAACCGTATTGTCGACCAAGATACTAATCACCTAACATTTAGTGGTGGAACAGGAGTATCTATCGGTACAGGAACAACATCTCCTGTATGTGCCTTATTAGAATTAGCAAGTGAAAGTCAAGGATTATTAATCCCAAGAATGACTCAATCACAAAGACTAAATATAAGTAGTCCTCTTCCAGGGTTATTGGTGTATTGTACAGATAACACAAGTAACGCTAAAGAGGGTATGTTTATGTATAAATCTTTAGGTTGGGTCAATGTACTATAACAGCCTTACTAATATAATAGGGATAATAACCAATTTAAAAACAAAATAACAATGGCAACAAATGGTTTAAATTTACAAACTTCAGGTTTAACGTTCGCTACGGGTACAGTGGATAGAATGATTATTGACTCTACAGGTCAATTTGGTTTCGGTACAATTGCACCGAGTACATCTTTCCACGTAAACGCATCGGGTGTTAGGTTTGAAGGAATCCCATCATCAAGTTCAAATGCGAACATAATGGTGACAGATGGCAACGGGGTTGTCGGAACACGTAGTGACATTGCTTTTGGTACTGTCGTCACTAACGTAACCGGAGCATCGAATGTCGTAACAGTTGATTATAATGCTGGTGCAGACACCACATTTACTATCGACGCATTAACAAGTGTACAATATGATACGTCATGGGGTATAGCACAATCAGGTACAGGTACAGTAACAGGTGACTTTGAGTTACCTTTTATTACTGCAGGTACTTACAACGCGGGTACAATTACTTTAGCGATAAACGATAATTTAGAAAGTGATATTACAATTACAGGTCTCGATGTAGGGTCTATGAGTAGTTGGAAAATAGGTTCTACTTCAGGTACAGACCAAGACGTATCAGACGGAGAGACTGTTGATATAGTAGGTGGAACAGGTATTTCTGGTACTATAGGTGGAACAAGAACAGTAACATTAGACTTAGATGATACAGGAGTAAGTTCAGCATCTTACCCTAATAATGCTCAGAGTACAACAACATTTTCAGTAAATGCTCAAGGTCAATTAACTGCTGCTGGCTCTCAAACAATTGATATTACAGCATCTCAGGTTTCTGATTTTACATCAGCATCTGAAACGGCTATCTTTACATCGGCTAATTTTACAGATACTACAGGAGCGTCAGGGATTGACTTTACAGTAGTTAACGGAGCATCCGTATCAGGAGTTTTAGCGAACTCATCTATTAATACTGCAGGTACTACAGGTACAGGTTCAGTTGATTTAGGTGGAACATTAACATTCTCATCTTCTGATAGTTCAGTAGTGATTGCTGATAACGGTTCAGGTACATTAGACTTTACAGTAGACGCATCGGCAAATCCTGATTCATTCGTAACAGGTGGTACAATTAATTCACCAGCGGATGGAACATTAAGATTAAGATTAAATAACGGAAAACCAAATGTTGATGTTACAGGAATTCAATTTTCTACAGCTGGTGACACAGGTAGTTCTACTATGTATATGGGAAGTAGATTAGTAGTAAAAGGTGGAACAGCATTGACATCAGTTGATAATGCAAGTAGAGAAATCACTGTAAGTCTTGATGATACGGCAGTAAGTGCTGGTAATTATGGTTCAGCTAGTGAAACAGTAACATTAGAAATTGATGCACAGGGTCGTATTACTTCGGCTTCCGAACAATCAATTGCAATAACTGCATCTCAGGTAACTGATTTTAATACTGAAGTTTTAACGGATGTATTTGCATCATCTAATTTCGTTGATTCATCAGAAGTGAACTTTACAGTAACTGCAGGAGCATCAGTAACGGCAGCGTTAATTAATGGTTCTATTGCAAACGCAAGATTAGCGAATGATTCATTAATATTTGCGGGAACTGCGGGAACAAACTCAGAGGTGGACTTAGGTGGAACATTAACCTTCTCATCTTCTGATGGTTCAGCTGTAATTACTTCAACTGCGGGAACTGATACGATTGACATTACAGTTGATGGTTCGGTAACATCTCAAAACATCTATAATGTTAATGGTACATTATCGGGAGCAAGAACAGTTACTCAAGCTGGTAACCTCATGAGGTTTTCAGGGGGTGATTTTGAAGCTGCTGGTGGAGTCTTACATGTTGATAATGTTAATAGTAATGTTGGTATCGGTAATACAACACCAGTACCATCTGCGGTATTAGAAGTTGCGTCAACTACTCAAGGTTTCTTATTTCCAAGAATGACATCGACTCAAAGATTAGCAATTGGTTCACCAGCAACAGGATTGATGGTTTATCAAATTAATGGTAGAGAAGGAGTGTATATTTTCAAGTCATTTGGTTGGGTACAAGTAATCTAACAAATAAGATAAACAATTTCAATATAATTTGTATTGAAACTATTTATCAATAGACTATAATTAACGGGAGGGGTTAAATTCCCTCCCATAGCCAAAAACAAAAAAAAGAACATGGCCGATAACGGACTATATTATGATTCTACAAATGGGTTAGACCTTACATCAGGAGGTTCTGAGAGAATAGAAATTGCGACAGATGGTACAATAACAATTCTTCAAGAATATACCTTACCAACTGAGGACGGTGGTGCTAATGAGGTAATATTAACAAATGGTGCGGGTGTTTCCACTTTTGATAAAGTACCAAACGCGGCGTTAACTAACTCCTCCGTAACAGTAACCGCCGGTACTCTATTAGATGATGGAGGTACAGTGGCATTAGGTGGAACGATAACTTTAAATGTTGATTTAAGTGAGTTATCTGCGGCATCGGGTAACATGACAGCAACAGACTCTTTTGCTATTACAAGAGCTAATGGTAATCAAAACAAATATACGCCAAATTTAATACCAAATAACTTATTTCCTAATACGGCAGGATACGTTACTAAAAATTTATATGATGATGATAGTACATTATCTGCTACCAGAACTTTAGACCAAAATTCAAAAAACTTATTTTTTGTTTCTGATTCAGATGAAAGGTTTGATGTATATAGAGATAATAGTACTGCGGTAAACGTTCCTAGATTTAGGGTTCAAGCTGATTCTAACTATAGTGAAGCGATTGAAGTAAGAACTACCTCAACTGAATGTAGTTTAATTAGAGGTTATGACCCCAATGCTAAAGCAGTGTTTACTGTAGACGCTAGAGGAGCATTATTCGCTACTTCAAAATCCTTCTTAATACCTCACCCATCAAAAGAGGGTTTTAATTTAAGATATGGTTCTTTAGAGGGACCTGAACATGGGGTTTATGTTAGGGGTAAATTAGAGGGTGATAAAACTATTGAATTACCTGATTATTGGTTAGAATTAGTAGATGAGAGTACTATTAGTGTTCAGTTAACACCAATAGGTTCACACCAAAATCTTTATGTTAAAGATATAGTTGATAATACAGTAGTTGTAGGTAACTCAAATATACTTAGTTCTAAAATTAAGTGTTTTTACTTTATACAAGCTGAAAGAAAAGATATTGATAAAATGGTAGTTGAATTTTCACAAGATACGAGTTCAATTTAGAACAAAACTTAATGTGTAAAGAATAATAAAGAGGTTTAGTCCTCTTTTTTTATGCTATTATAAATCTCTAATAGTCTGAGACTTTCATTTAATTTTGACTCTAAAATTTCAAGTTCTTTAGGGTCATTAGTTTCTATAGACGCGGTATAATAATTAGTTTCCGCTTCTTTTACTATTTCCGTTATAGTTCTTAATAATTTCATATCAATTATAAATATCTGAAAATGGTGTTTAGTTCTTTACAATTCATTATTTTATATGATTTTTTAGTATAAGAATAAAAATATAAACTTTTAAAGAAAATAAAAACAATGGCTCGTAAACCACAAACAATTTTTGTACAAATAGCCGCATACAGAGACCCTGAGTTAGTTAAGACTATCGAAAATATGATAGAAAACGCTAAAAGACCTCAGAACTTAGTATTAGGTATTTGTCGTCAGTACCATCCAGAAGATGGATTTGATAATTTAGATAAATATAGAGATGATAAAAGATTTCGTATAAGTGATGTTTTATATACGGAAGCTAAAGGTGTCTGTTGGGCTAGACATCAAGTACAACAATTATATGGAGGTGAAATGTACACCCTTCAAATAGATTCACACATGAGATTTGCTCAAAATTGGGATGATGATTTAATAAAAATGGTTAAGCAATTACAAGGTATGGGTATACCTAAACCTTTATTAACAGGGTATGTTTCTTCATACGACCCTGATAATGACCCAGAAGGCAGAGTAAAAGAACCATGGAGAATGGTTTTTGATAGATTTATACCTGAAGGTGCAGTATTTTTCTTACCTGAAACGATACCTAATTGGGAAGAACTTGAAACTCCTGTACCAGCAAGGTTTTATTCGGCACATATGTGTTTTACGCTAGGAGAATTTTCTGAAGAAGTACAACATAATCCAGAATACTATTTTCATGGAGAAGAAATTTCAATAGCTGTTAGAGCATTTACGTGGGGATATGATTTATTTCACCCACACAAAACAGTTATTTGGCACGAGTACACTCGTAAAGGTAGAACCAAACAATGGGATGATGATAGTACATGGGGAGAAAAAAATAGTCATTCTCACTTAACAAATAGAAAACTATTTGGTATGGACGGTGAAAAACAAGAAGGTCATGAAGGTATTTATGGTTTTGGTACAGAAAGAACCCTAAGAGACTATGAAGAATATTCAGGTTTATTATTTTCTAAAAGAGCAATTCAACAACATACTATTGATAAACAATATCCACCAAATCCAGGTATTGAAGATTTAGGAGGTGAAGAATTATGGTTAAATAGTTTTTCATCAATATTTAAACATTGTATAGACGTTGGATTTGATAGGGTACCTGAAAAAGATTACACTTATTGGGTAGTAGCATTCCATGGGGAGGATGATAAAACATTATTCAGAAAAGACGCAGATAAAGGTGAAATTAAGAGAATGATGGAAGACCCTGCAGGTTATTGTAAAGTATGGAGAGAGTTCCCAACGGCAGAAAAACCTAAATATTGGGTAGTTTGGCCATATTCTGAATCTAAAGGTTGGTGTGAAAGAATAACAGGAGACTTATAATGGGTAGTATGGCAAATATATCATTTTATGGTTCCCATAATGCAACTGTAGCAGTAGAAAAAGAAGGTAAAGTAATAACAGTAATTGAGGTAGAAAGATTCTTATCGATGAAAAATGCGGGTTACGCTCAGTATTTAATATCATATACGAGACCTTATTTGTTAAAACATATTTTAAAATATATTGAAGACGAATATGGTATTAGTGAGTTTGACACTTGTTACTATTTAAACTCAGATACTATAGAAGGTGGTACAAAAGTTCATTATGAACAACTTATACCCGCTAATCAACACGTAAGTCAACTACATCACCTTAGTCATGCTGCTTGTGGTCTGTATCAAACAGATTATGACGATGCATTGATAGTATCTTTCGATGGTGGAGGTAATGATGGTTTTTATAATGTATATTTAGCGTCAGGTAGAACAGATATAACATTATTAGATAAATATAATTTGGACTTAGGGTTCCCTTATATGTCATTTGGTGACTATATGGGTGATATCCGTAAAGAACCGGCTTTAAATATAGGAAACTTAGTTTATTCGGGTAAGATTATGGGTCTATGTTCATATGGTAATGTTAATGACGAATGGTTACCTCATTTTGAAGAATATTATCGTAGAAAACCTGACGGTTTAAATTACATTGAATTTTTAGGTGAATTAGGTGAACAAACAGGTTTAGTTTTTGATATTAGTAATCGACTAACAGGTCAAACGGCATGGGATGTTGCTAAAACATCACAAACTGCGTTTGAAAATGTTTTTATGGAAATGGCTCAACCATTTTTAGATACGTACCCTGATATTCCATTGATAACTGTTGGTGGATGTGCGTTAAACATTTTATTAAACACAAAATTACAAAAAATGTTAGATAGACCTGTTTTTGTACCACCAAACCCTAACGATTGTGGTATCGCATCCGGTATGATATTAAATCACATCAAACCTAAAACCGCGATTGATTTAACTTATGCCGGTACAGAAGTGTTAGATAAACATACTTTAATGTCACACGTTGAAGAAAGAAGAGCTAAGGAGTTAGATATTAACATATTATCTAAAGACTTGTCAGAAGGTAAAATTGTTGGAGTCGTAAGAGGAACGTCAGAACATGGACCTAGAGCGTTAGGTAATAGAAGTATTATTTGTAACCCCGCTTATCCTGATATGAAAGATACATTAAATGCTAAAGTTAAAAATCGTGAGTGGTATAGACCTTTCGCTCCCGTATGTAGATTAGAGGATGTGTCTAAATACTTTGACTTTGAGGGTGAGAGTAGATGGATGGGTTTCTGTCCAACGGTTAAAGAAGAGTGGAGAGAGAGATTAGTATCTATAACCCACGTTGATGGTACCGCTCGTGTTCAAACTGTAACTGAAGAACAAAATCCTTGGTTATATAATCTACTAACGGAGTTTGAGAAAAAATCAGGTATCGGAGTATTATTAAATACTTCATTCAACGTTAACGGTAAACCAATTTTATCTCGTTATACAGATGCTCTAAACGTATATGACAAAACAAAAATGGATTGTCTATTACTTCAAGATTATTACTTTAGAAAATAAAATTAGAAAACAAAATTATGAAATACTTTAAAGAAATAAAAGTTTGGGATGATGAGATTTGTTATAAACATGTTATTAATTTAGTACGAGGAATAACTAATCTACTAAAACAAAAAAATATTGATAAATTATATTTTTTAGACATTGGTGCTAATGTTGGTAAAGTGTATGATTTAATAAAAGATGTTTATGACGTTGAAAAAGTATGGATGTATGAAGCTAGTCCATTATTATATGAGTATTTAGAAGATAAATACAAAGATGATGATAAAGTGGTGACTAACCATGTTGCAATTTCAAATGAAGAGGGATATATAAACTTTAATGAGGAATCTATTAAACAACAAATAAAAAATGGTTATGAATATACTCCAGGTGATGAGTTTAACTTTGGATTGTCAAAAATTGCAAATTCAAAAGAAAGTGTTAAGGTAAGGACAAGTAAACTTAGTTCGTTAATTGACGATGAAATACTAAATAATGTTTCTTTTATTAAAATTGATACCGAAAATTTTGATTTTTATATTTTGGAAGATTTATTAACTATTATTGATAAGTTTAGTATTAAACCAATAATTGAGTTTGAAGTTAATTGGAATGCGAGCCCTTTAAGTAGAGAAGACGCGTCAATTATTTTAGATAAATTTACTGATTTAGGATACGAAAAATTAACATTAGATGATTGTGGCGGTGATGGTATACTAATACCTTTATTTTAAAAAATGAAAACAAAAATGAAAACAAAAATAGTTACATTCGTATACTTCGGTATATTCGACTTCCCTTTTTATGGACATAGAGTTCAGGCTAGATGGGATAGATACAAAAATTCACTTTTACAATTATCAGAAA
>Ga0209634_1002527_pt1 | contig 12743 bp, 12 predicted proteins | sample LinPmetageLP40_FD_184043 | JGI IMG/M metagenome (GOLD analysis project Ga0209634, IMG submission 184043) | Marine viral communities from the Pacific Ocean - LP-40 (SPAdes) (version 2) | ecosystem: Environmental > Aquatic > Marine > Oceanic | place: Pacific Ocean | collected 2010-08-26 | reverse complement strand
CAGGTAAACTAGATGATCCAACAACTAAGTTACCGCAAGTACCTGATAAGCCAGGTAAATTAGATGATCCAACAACTAAGTTACCGCAAGTACCTGATAAGCCAGGTAAATTAGATGATCCAACAACTAAGTTACCGCAAGTACCTACAATAGAGCCAGGAGACGAGCCAGGCGATTTTAATATTTCAACAAATAAAAAAGATGCAGGCGATGACACTAATGATATGCTTAACAAGTATAAATTTTTAAGAAAGAGTGATGGTGGTCAGACTGATTTTACACTTGTAAACCAGCCTGTACAGCCAAAGAAAAAGTCCGATTCATCACCTAGTGTGTTTCAGGACTTAATGAAAAAAATTAAAAATTATGATATTAAAAACACAAAAATGTATGACATTTACAAATCAGGAGATAAGTGATGGATTTTGCAACACTAAGAGCGAAATTAGACAGTATCGCAGAGGAACTAGAGCAAGAGACCGTTGCGATTGAAGAAGAAGTAGCAGAAGAAGATGAAGATGGAAATGTTATTCCTCACGATGAGATTGAAGAGAATAGTTACAACGACTACATGAAGGATCTTGCAGCAAGAGAAAAGGCTGCCGGTGTATCTGATGATTTTTATACTAGAGCAGGTCAGGACGTTGATGCACTGATGAAAGCGTATGCTGATAAAATGAAGAATAAACGACCGCCAGGCCTGCCGGTCATCAATTTTGACGATCCAACAACTAAGATACCGCAAGTACCTAATAAGTTAGGACCAGACGGACAATATGACGGTGATGACTTAGGCAATGCTCCTACTACAACTGCAGACACGTCAATGGCTGGAAAACCAGGGTTTGATGATAATGGTGTATTTGTTGGCACTAAAGTTAGACAAAGAAATAAACTAGACGATCCAACAACTAAGATACCGCAAGTTGCTAAAGAAGAAGCAGTTGAAGAAGCAACTGTAGAAATTCCTGTTCAAGAACTTGCTGACATTATGCAACTTGCAGGCTACACTGACTATGCAGAACGTATTGAAGAGTATGCTAATGAGCCTGATGAGCAGTATCAGGATGCAGAAGCACAAATGATTGGTCTAAGCGGTGGACTCAACGGTCCTAAAGCAGCATACGCAGCCGCAGCAGGTGGCGATAATCCAATGCAGCAAGAGCCAACTGAAATTGAAGAAGAAAATCCAATGGAGAGTGTAGAAGATAAACTTTACAAAAGTTATCAAGCATTCCTAGAGGAAGCAGAAATTACTGTAGAAGACTAAGTCCTTCTTGTAACAAACTATGTATATAGCGGTGACCCTCATCATTAGGATGTAAGTGATCCGCTATATATTTTGACTTGTTTTCCATAAGAGTAGTGACCATACCAGGCACACAATCCACATGTATATAACGTAAATTATTAACAGCGCAGGTTGTTTCAACAATATGTCTAGGATACCAAGTGTGCAACTTTTCTATGTAGCCCTGTGGTTCATATTGATGTAGTAAATAATCCTTGCAAGATCCAACTAGCGCACTGCCTGGTTTCTTACCCTGTACATAGTTCATATGTTCCCATTGTTTTGCAATGTTGTTATACCAACTCTGTCTATTTGAATGACTCCATCCAAATATTACTAGGTCATCTGGTGTAATGTCTGTATAAGTTTCACAAAACTTTAGTGCAATATGAGGATTACTTGCACTGCTTTCACTGTGTTGGATAAACTCGAAGCCCAATTGCTCTGCTACTAATTGCCCATAACATGTAGTTGCTTCTTCGCCTAGACTTACGCTACACCCATATTGATACAATTTCATCTGCTATTTATTATCCGATAAATATGAATATGATATTAAGATTTGACAGGGACAAACTAGTCTCTATACAAGTTTATTACCATATGCCAGATCATGTTCATTTGATAAATGAATTTACTTGGCAGACTCAAGACATTATACCGGATTTCCCCCGTAGTGTCAAGTTTATTCGATATTGGCACAAAAACATAGATGCAGTTATACAAGAGGCATATCTGTATCACATTAACTATTGGGGCGGTAAGGAATACGTCAACTTAAAGGACGTTTACGAAGTATAATATGGCTAAAACATTAGACGGGGTGCTTATAAAAAAAGCATACCAAAAAGAAACCTTCACTGACGATCAATTTACAGAGTTTGCAAAATGTGCAGACCCTGTTAGTGGCGTCAAGTATTTTATGAACAATTTTTTTAATATTCAGCATCCTACTAAGGGACGTATGGTGTATAATGCATTTGAATATCAAGACAAACTACTGGACATATACCACAACTATCGCTTTAATATAAACATGCTACCAAGACAAACTGGCAAAAGTACAACTGCAGCAGGATACTTACTATGGTATGCTATGTTTGTGCCAGATAGTATAATCCTTATTGCAGCACACAAGTATGCAGGTGCGCAAGAGATTATGCAACGTATACGTTATGCATACGAACTATGTCCTAATCATATTCGTGCTGGTGTTACAAGTTACAACAAAGGTAGTATAGACTTTGATAATGGTTCGCGTATTGTAGCACAAGCAACCACTGACAACACTGGACGAGGTATGAGTATTACACTACTATACTGTGATGAGTTTGCATTTGTGCGTCCTAGCATTGCTCGTGAGTTTTGGACTAGTATTTCGCCTACACTAGCAACAGGTGGTAAGGCTATAATCACTAGTACACCAAACAGTGATGAAGATCAATTCGCACTTATATGGCGTGACGGAAACAAACAATATGATATAGAAGGAAATCCAACTGACATAGGCATTAACGGTTTTAAAACGTTTCGTAGTTATTGGTATGAACATCCAGACAGAGATGATAAATGGAAAGCAGAGGAACTAGGGCGTATTGGTGAAGAACGTTTTAGACGAGAGCATGACTGTGAATTTATTATCTATGATGAAACATTAATAGACAGTATGATATTGACTAACTTACGAGGTGAAGATCCCTCGTTTAGACATGGCGCAGTGCGATGGTACAAAGAACCAAGCAGGGGAAAAGCATACATTGTAGGACTAGATCCAAGTTTAGGGACAGGCGGTGATCCTGCTGCAATGCAAATATTTGAAATTCCTAGTATGGAACAAGTAGGAGAATGGAGTCATAACAAAACTCCTATACCACAACAGATTCGTATTCTAATTGAAATTAACAAATTTCTTGTTGAAAAATGTGGTGACAACAATAGTGTTTACTACAGTGTAGAAAATAACACAATTGGAGAAGCAGCACTACAAAGTATTGCAGAGGTTGGTGAAGAGAATATACCTGGATACTTCCTCAGCGAGCCCGGAGGACACGGAAATAGCAGAGTATACAGACGAGGATACAACACCACACACCGTAGTAAACTTGCTATATGTGCAAAGTTTAAGACACTAGTAGAGACTGATAAAGTAAAGATAAAAAGCAAAATGCTTATAAGTGAACTTAAAAGTTTTATTGCAAGCGGCAATAGTTACAAAGCCAAAATAGGTGACACTGATGATCTTGTTATGAGTACAATGCTAGTAATGCGCATGGCGCAAACACTGAAAAACTACAATCCCGAACTACAAAATCATATTCGAGACGGTGATGATTATGACCAAGAGCCAATGCCTTTTGTTATGATTTAAATTTGTCTCTAGCATAAATACACATATGAGAAGCATTAACAACATAGCAGAAGAATTGTTTGATAAAATTCGTAGTCGTGTCGCTAACATAAAGTTGGGGAACAGTGAAGGTGTTACAACTACAGATCCAAGCGATGCGCGGTTCTTCGAATTTCAATATAAGCACAGAGATTTGCCTATAGGTGCAGTAACTATAAGTTTAAACGAAGAAGGATTACTTCAAGTTTACTTCCCGAATAGTATGGTAGAAGATGCGGATAGTAATACTGCAGATGCTTGGTATGGATTTTTAAAAGAACTAAGCAAATTTAGTGCAAGAAATATGCTGAACTATGAAGCGCATAATGTAACAAAAGAGAGACTTGATAAGAAAGATTATCAGTTTTTAACACAACGTAACCAGGACGAAGTGATGGAAAACAGACTACACGGAACAAGCCAAAAAAGTTTCCTAGAACAAGGAACAGCAAAACTTATTATTAAACATAAGGGCACAGTTGATGAAACAAAACAGGGTGCTAGAAGCAGAAATATTAGTGCTATCTATATTGAGAACAGTGAAGGCGAACGCTTTAAGTTTGCTAACAACTATCTTCCTGGTGCAAGAGCAATGGCAAGACATGTGTCAAATGAAGGACATACCCGTGATGACCGTGGCGCACACATTGTAGAAATTATGAAAGAAATGCAGGATCTTAAACATTTTGTGCGTAGTGTAAAGCGTGATGAATATGTTAATGAAGATGCACAAGAAGTTATTGATGCAGCAACAGACAGATATTATGGTCTTAAAGATACACTTAAAGCAGTAAGCAGTGCTAAAGGATATAATGACTACTTTGAAAACTGGGCGCCTGGTGCAGTTGAAGTAGAAGAAAATGATTTAGAAGATTTAAAACAAAAACTTACCCGAGAAGTTTATGATGATAGACTTACTGATAGTTTACCTAGTGTGAGAAAAGCAATGGACTATAAATCAAACATGGAAGCAAAAGGCGATGACGAAGAAGATATGGATGCCCCAATGAAACCATACTTTGATAGATCAATTGATGCTCAAGAGCCTGCGAACTTGGATGCAAAAGCAGATGCTAACATTGCTAAAGGTGCGCAGTCACTAGCAGACATTGCAGACAATGATGAAAACATTGAAGTATTTGATAAGCCTGCTGACATTGCAGAACTTAAAAATTACATGCAGTTTATGAAGAACAGCGACATGGATGTAACTAAAAAGAATCGTAGTATCCTAGTTGCTATTATGAAATACTTAGCAAACAACATGACCAATGATGCTGCAGCCAACTCAGCAAGTGAAATTGAACTTAGTGATCCAGCACAGCAAGCAACAGCATTAAAACTTGCAAAGAAATATTTACAGGGTAAAATAGAAGTTAAACAACTCAAGGCTAAAAAAGATTTGTACGGCAAAGACAAAACTGAAGACATTTCCTTTGAGTCTTTTGAAGAAAATATGGACATGGTTAGTGAAGGCACATGGGCATTACCTGACAATGAAGCAGAAGCAATGAAACTTGCTGCAATGATGGGACAACCTATTGCACTAGGCGATGCCGGCGATGGTGGTACTAATGCACTTGGTGGACTGCTAGGTGATGATGAACTTTTTGATAGCATTGGCGAAGCAGGTGACAAGGATCCAGAAGGCGATGCCCGTCCAATAATTATTGGTTGGATGATGGATCATGTTGATGATTATGGTGAAGAGCGTGGTGAAATTTTGAAGATGGCACTGAACAAGATTCGTGCAGATGGCAATGACAGCGAGATGGTTATCCCAAGAATGTTTAGTGCCCCTCAGAACAAAAGTGTTACACAAGGCGAGCGTATGGGCAGCAACGCTGACGAAGTTAAAGCCAATGAAGAAGAACTAGATGAAATGCATATGAAGGGATTACAATGTGAAGATTGTGGCGACATGCTAGGACAGCCTACTACAAACTGTCCACATGATTGTAATGATCCAAAAGGTAGTAACTGGGTTATGGTTGATGTTGATAATGATGGAGACATGGACATGGCAGTGGCAAATGAAGGTCGCATGAGTGATCTGAAACAAGAGATTGATGAAGTCATTGCAGCAATGGAAGCAGATATGGAACTGTATCCATTTACTAATGAATTCCGTAATGAAGTAATGAAGTCATATAATATTAAAGCAGCACTTGAAAAGGTATTACCAGACTATGTTGCAGGATCTAAGATCACAGCACTAGTAGGCGAAGCAGTTCAGGAAGTAGACGAAGTGGCGGAAAGCATTGCAAAGATGAGGGCAATGGCAGGCGTAGGGTCAACAGCGAAGAGCAACCACGGCATACACGAAGGCGAAGAAGGCTATCAATTAACACCGAGAAGCATAGTAGCAAGACAAATGCGTAAACTACAGGATATAGAACGAGGCTCATAATAATAAAAATATAAGAAAAGCGGTGCTAGGCACTGCTTTTTTTTGACTTAGTTACCACAAACATATATAATATAATTATGTTCTTTTACTTAGGAAAAACCTTTAAGGATAATTTAGCAGTACACACACTGCTACCCAATGGGCTGTGTTTAAGCACAGATCCTGGCTGGCATAATTATGACAATAAGTTAATTACAAAAGGATTACAAGTAAACTATTGTAGTTTTGTATGTGATGAAAAATTTGTTAAAATAGAACATGATGCAACGCGAGGATTTCCGTTATACTATAATAATGACGGAATTACTAATCTTGAAAAACTACCTAATCAAATATGGACTAGTCAAACTAATATTCATATTGATAGTGCAATGCAGATTACTAGTGATTACAATAGAATTGTATTCCAAAAACAAGACCTCACAGACAAACAAATTGTTGATGCTATACACAGCAGGCTATGCAATCACTTTGAGGAATTTGTAAAAACAAACAAACTTCCAATTAAAATATTTCTTAGTGGCGGTATAGATAGTTTATTAATGTGGGCATATCTTGACAAATATACTAATGACTATGAACTAGTTGACTATGAGTACTTAAAGTATGACGAATTTTATGTAACTAATCAAAAATATATTGTACAAAATTACTGGGCATATAGGCAAATACATTACTGGAACGACCCCTGTGTATTAGTATCAGGAGGACACGGAGACGAGTATCTAATGCGAGGTCCTTATACTAGTAGCAAACTACTTGCAAGCATGGGTATAGACATAATAGCAGAAACCAAACCTGAACATTACATGTATATGTACCTTAACAAACCAGACAATATAAAGAGTATAACAAACAGTGTAACAGACATTAAACGTGATTGTTATACGCAAATACTAGACTGGTTAGCAAACGATCATCAACACTGGCATTTAGGTGAAACACTGACCTTTACGCCATACAAAGATTTAGAGATACTACGTTTAGCAATGCAAAGCAGTCCAGAACAACTACTTGCACAAGCAATAGATGCAAGTATATCAAAAGAACTTGTGCGTAAACTGGATCCAAGTAAGTTAGATTTACTAGCAAAATACAAAAATGAAAGCGGTCCAGATTGCGGATGTATAGTTCACAAAATACAAAAAAACTTATTGACATGATAAATAAAAGCGCATATACTATACAATATTATAGTATGTGAATAGGCACATACAAGGCTAAAACATAGGCACATTTAAGGAGAAAATAATGGCAACATCTTTGGCAGAAATTAGAGCAAAACTAAAATCACAAGAATCACGCAGTGAGCGTACAGGCGGCGGCGACAACGCAATCTTCCCACATTGGAATATACCAGAAGGATCAACGACAGCAGTTCGTTTCTTACCCGATGGCGATCCTAACAACACATTTTTCTGGGCTGAAAGGCTTATGATTCGATTGCCATTTAATGGTATTAAGAATGATATGAACAGCAAGCCAGTAGTGGTACAAGTACCATGTGTTGAGATGTGGAGTGAAACCTGTCCAATACTAACTGAAGTGCGTGGTTGGTTCAAAGATTCAAGTCTCGAGGAGATGGGTCGCAAGTATTGGAAGAAGCGTAGTTATGTATTCCAAGGTTTTGTGACTGAAAACACACTTCAAGAAGATTCACCTGCAAATCCAATCCGCAGGTTTGTAATCTCACCAAGTATCTTTAACTTAATTAAAGATGCACTAATGGATCCGGATATCCAAGAAATGCCCACTGATTATACACAGGGTTTGGACTTCCGTATTAGTAAAACAACAAAAGGTCAGTATGCAGACTATAGCACAAGTAAGTGGGCTCGTAAAGAGACTGCTCTTACTGAGACACAAATGGCTGCTATTGAGACACATGGTCTCAATACACTATCTGACTATCTTCCTAAACGCCCTACAGAAGTAGAATTGCAGTGCATTAAAGAGATGTTCGAAGCAAGTGTAGATGGACAACCCTATGACGTAGAACGTTGGGGTGCATATTATCGTCCATATGGAGTTGACGCTCCTGCAGGATCCTCATCCTCAAGTACGTCTACTGCAGCAGCCGCTCCAGCAACACCTGCTCCGACAGCAACTCCAACACCAGTACCAACTGCTCCTGTACCTGCACCACAGACTGAAACTGTGGCAGCGCCAGCAGCAGCACCTGAAGGTGAAAGTAAGCGGGCAGAAGACATCCTAGCGATGATTCGTAACCGTCAATCATAAGGCACAGAGGGCGGCAGTAATGTCGCCCTCATTCTTATATGATACATTATAATAATGAATTAGTATATCCGAAACTCTGTAAGGTAATAGAAGTGCCTGCGCAGGGTTTCGTGTATCCTATTTTTAAGAACGCAAGTTCTAGTCTTGAAGCACTAAGTAGTTGTACCCACATTGTTAATAAAAACTTTAACATTACTACACAAAATATTACAGTATACTTGCGTGATGCGCAAGACAGATTCAACAGTGGAGTAAATACATATTTACAACACAATAAATCATTTGATACACAAACAATCATACAACTTGTACAACGTGGTGAACTGGTAAACAGGCACTTTATGCCTCAGTACATGTGGTTGTGTCATCTTTATAAACACTATACAGGCACAATACACATCAAAAATATTAAAGATTTGTATATTACTGTACACAATAACAACAGTGGATACAGTGGCAGTTTTGTTGCTCCTACGCACTGGATAGATTTAGATAACATAATACTTGAACAGTTTAAAAACACACGAACAAGCCTGTCTGAGATAAACAAGTACATACAAGATAAACATAAGGGTTTATATAAGAAATGCATTGTCCAAGAATAGGTCATTACGCAAGACTGAATAGTAACGGCACTGTTGGGTGTTGTGGACATATGGTAGATGCACAAGAGTATACTTCATTTCGCCAAATGGATAATAGTGCATGGCAACAATGGTTAAAGTGGCAAATGGAACAAGAAGACAAGTGGCCCAAAGAGTGTGTACGTTGCAAACAAACAGAAGAACTTAACGGAACAAGTATAAGGCTTAACAGTATAAAACGTGATAAAATATTAAGTAAGTTTAATAAAAATTATCTACAACTTGGTGGAACACTGGACAATTATTGCAATAGTGCTTGTGTTACTTGCAGTCCTAATCTCAGCACTAAAATAGGCAATCTTAAGAAACAACTTGTAATCAAAGATAACTATGAACTTTACAAAACACTACCATTGGATCGTGTAGTTGAAATAGACATCAATGGTGGAGAGCCAAGTATAAGCAAAAACTATGGTGATCTGTTAAGTAATCTACCTGCTAGTGTGCGCATTGTGCGTATCAATACAAATGCGTGTGTAAAAATTAAACAAGTAAAGCAGTTGTTGGATAAGGATGTAGCAGTGATAGTAACTGTTAGTTTTGATGGCATTGGTCCTGTACATGATTATGTTAGGTATCCTGTAAAGTGGCAACAATTTGAAAATAACTTGTTATACTACAAGGAACTAGCAACACAGTATAACAAGTTAACACTTGATACATGGACTACTGTAAGTTGTCTCAATGTGCAACAACTAGAGTTACTACAGAAATACTGCAAGGATGCAGATATACGACACGAATTTGCATTTTTAAACAAGCCTGAGCCTCTTAATGTTAAGTATACAAATTGGTTTACTACAGAAGTTGACATGGTGGGCGTTGCAACACACAGGGATAACACACAGGAACTAGAGGCTTTTCTTGGATTAGAAGAAGCATGTAGAAAAGATATAGAAAGATTTTGGGTATGAAAGTAGCAATTACTGGACATACTGCTGGCATAGGGCAAGCATTTGCAACTTGGTTTACAGATCAAGGACATGAAGTAGTGGGGTTAAGCAGACGCACAGGACGCAACATAAGAAGTATACCCAAGTGTGTTGGTGATATTGTAGACTGTGATATGTTTATAAACAATGCACAAGCAGGATTTGCGCAAACAGATTTATTATATAAAGTATGGCATCAATGGCACAGTCAACCTAAACTGATTTGGCTTATAGGAAGCATTATGAGTACACAGTATGCTACAGATTTTGAAATGCAGGAATATCATTTACAAAAACAAACACTTGATCGTGCATACTATAATTTAAAAAATACATATAGCAAATGCAATCTTATGCTAATACGTCCTGGCAAAGTTAATACACAAAACGAAGGCGGTGCTAATGTTACTGTATGGGCAAACACAGTATGTGAGTATTGGAAAATTGCACAAGAAAGAAATTTAAATTTGCAGGAAATTAGTCTTGGATCCTAAACGTGCAATAAACGGAACGTTTTGTCCTGTGCCTTGGACTGGCTTTATAATGAATCCAGATGGTGAAATAAAAAACTGCGTAATAAGTGAACAAAAACTGGGTAATATAAATGATACTGATATACAAGATATACTGGGAGGTCAAGCAAATACGCAAGTAAAAACGTGTATGAACGCTGATAAACAACACACTGGGTGTATAAACTGCTATAAACATGAACAAGGCACTGCAGGACTTAAAAACGTTCGCAGTGACAGGTACTACTACTTAAAATCGCTTAGTAAAGTGCCCTATAGTGCATACGACACAATGGATACAACACTAAGCACAGTAGACATGCGTTGGCGTAACACATGTAACCTTGCATGTGTTTACTGTGGTCCAACACTTAGCAGTACATGGGCAAAAGAACTTGGTGTTGATATAGGCGTAGATGAACAACAACTAGATAAAACTAAACAGTATGTGCTTGACAATGCACCAAACTTAAAAAATGTTTATCTAGCAGGCGGGGAACCACTGTTAATGAAAGAGAACAGTGAACTTTTGGATAGACTAGATCCAAGTTGTACAGTGCGTATTAACACTAATTTAAGCAATATCAAAGGCCCTGTGTTTAAACGTGCAAGCAAGTTCAAGGATGTACACTGGACAATCAGTGTTGAAACAATGGGTGCAGAGTTTGAATATATACGCTATGGTGCAGTTTGGGACACCTTCTTAGAAAATCTAGAAGCAGTCAATCAGTTAGATCATAAGATAAGTTTTAACATGCTGTGGTTTATCCTTAATCCATACACAGTATTTGATACAGTGGACTACTTCAAAGCACTTGGATATAGCGAAAACAGTTTTGTAATAGGTGCCCTAACAAGTCCAAAAGCATTTGATGTAAGAAACTGTAATAGTAAGACACTACTAGACTTACAAAGTCATTTAAAAATGCGTATACAAGGCGCAAACAGAAACTATTTTTTACACAATAGTTATGTCAACATGCTTAGACATTTAGATGAAAAATTTGATAAACAGAGCAGCAAACAACGATTAAAAGAACTGGATACGCGTCGTGGACAAAACTATAAAAATGTGTTTGACATTAACAAGTATCTGTAATATAATAGTAGAACTAGGCACATAGGAGATAAACATGGCAAAGCCATTTGACGTAAGTAAATTTAGAAAAGACATTACAAAAAGCATTGACGGACTAAGCATTGGCTTTCACGATCCCACAGACTGGATCAGTACAGGAAGTTATGCACTCAACTATCTGATTAGCGGAGATTTTCATCGTGGTGTGCCTATGGGCAAAGTTACAGTGTTTGCTGGTGAATCAGGTGCCGGCAAGAGTTATTTTGCAAGTGGTAATATTATCAGAGCTGCACAAGAACAAGGTATCTTTGTTGTAGTAATTGACAGTGAGAACGCACTAGACGAAAGTTGGTTACAAGCACTTGGTGTTGATACAGATGAAAGCAAACTGCTTAAACTTAGTATGAGCATGATTGATGATGTTGCTAAAACATTCAGTACATTTATGTCAGACTATAAAGCAATGGCAGAGGAAGATCGTCCTAAAGTATTATTTGTACTAGATAGTTTGGGCATGATGATGACACCTACTGATGTTGATCAGTTTAATAGAGGTGATATGAAAGGTGATATGGGGCGTAAGCCTAAAGCACTAACATCACTTGTGCGTAACACAGTTAACATGATAGGCAGTTATAATGTAGGTATGGTGTGTACTAACCACACATATGCAAGTCAGGATATGTTTGATCCAGATGACAAGATCAGTGGTGGGCAAGGCTTTATCTATGCAAGTAGTATTGTTATTGCAATGCGAAAACTTAAACTAAAAGTAGACGCAGATGGTAATAAGACTACTACAGTACAAGGTATTCGTGCTGCGTGTAAAGTTATGAAAACACGTTATGCAAAGCCGTTTGAAGCAGTACAAGTACAGATTCCATATGAAACAGGTATGGATCCATACAGCGGATTACTTGATTTATTTGAAGCAAAAGGCATGCTTACTAAACAAGGTAATCGACTAAAGTATACAACTACTGCAGGTGAAGAAATGCTGGAGTTCCGCAAAGGCTGGACAGGTGACAAACTGCAAGTAATTATGGATGACATTAGTAATGCAGATGGACTAAGTATAGACGATATTGCAGATGCAAAAACAATGACAGCACCAAATGGTGACATTGTAGATGCACAAACAGGCGAAGTATTAGAGGAAAACAATGAGTAGTGATGTAGCAGTTGTAATTGAATGTTATAAGATTCTTAAAGAATATATTCCAGCAAAAGAAAGACAGTTAGCAAGTGA
>Ga0209634_1002526_pt1 | contig 12743 bp, 19 predicted proteins | sample LinPmetageLP40_FD_184043 | JGI IMG/M metagenome (GOLD analysis project Ga0209634, IMG submission 184043) | Marine viral communities from the Pacific Ocean - LP-40 (SPAdes) (version 2) | ecosystem: Environmental > Aquatic > Marine > Oceanic | place: Pacific Ocean | collected 2010-08-26 | reverse complement strand
AAACACAACACTCTTAAAGAAGATGCAGACTATTTGACTGGTATCATTGCAAGTATTTGGAAGAAACATTTGACCCTTTCAAACAACATTATGATGGAAATGCAATTCTTTCAAAACGACCATCAAGTAGTTTTATTGAAAGAAATATATAAGACAATTAAAGAAGAAAGAAAATAGATGATAAGTAACGAAAAGAAAGATGTCTTCCTTATAAACATTGTAGAAAATGATGTAGAGAGTGAATTAGAGATAGAGTACACAAAGCAAAACTTCCGTAAGATAATGAATATTTCCTATTCATTAATGGAACAAGGTTTGATCTTGTTAGAGTATATAAACACTCTTCCTAACTCTCCTAATTATCACCAACTGCGAAAAGACCCCAAACATTTAGAAGATATGATTGTGGAAGTAAATAACACTCATGTGAAGTTAATGAATTGGTCGCATGATGAAGTAGTCAAACTCGCAACATCAAAACAAACTATTCAATAGTAGTTCTGAAGCTGACCAGAACAAGTCAATAAACTGTTCCCAGTTTGACCTGAAAATGTCCTCTAAACTTTTCAACTTTTACCCAACGAGGTGGTAATTGATAAAGATGAAAATGGTTTCACTTTTGATATCACCTTAAACACTCAATTAGGAGATATAATATGTCGCAGAGTGATCAAAACCAGAATGTAGAACTGGTTAAAAAACTACAACAAACCCAAAATACTATTATTAGTAACTATGGTAATAGTGTTGAATCTCAGTTCTTAATTGCAGAACAATTATCAAATGCAAAGTCTGCTGTTGATACTTCAGGTGGTAAAATGGATAAGGAATCCTATTCCATGATGTTTGATAATTTACCTTTCAATGAAAAGACAGGTGAGAAGTTTATCAAAATCCATAAAACTGATTGGTTAAGACATCTTGCAATTGACCCTACTACAAGAGGTAATCTACCTGATGGTTATAATACACTTTTCAGTCTTACTAATAAGAAATTTGATGAACCAAAAGCAAGAGCTAAGATGGAAGAAATCTTTACAAAAGGTTCTTTCACAATTGGTGATGAAACTTATAAGTCTGTTGAAGTTTCAACTTCTAAGGTTGATCAGATTTTGGGAACTGAGAAAAAGAAGGATACGAGTATTTCTCTTTTCAGTATTTCAGTAGATGAGGAAACTGTTAAAAGTAGTGGTGACTTAATTGATAGAGCTATGAAAAGAGAACTTGTTTCTACCATTAAAAAGGTAATTGAAACTTTTCAATCTACAATCAAAGTAGAGAATCCATATCTTAAAATTAAGGTAAGTGAAGGTAATATAGAAATTGCTGGTTCAAATGGTAAGTCGACTGCAGTATCTAAGTTAGATAAGTTGTCTGGTTTTGTTGATGATAAGTTGTTGGAAGAATATACCAAAGAGTTATTAGCAAACCAACCTAAGAAGGAATACCCTGTTGTTACAGAGTTAAACCCTTCATCTCCAAAAACTAAGATTTTAGAAACTATAAAGTAAGTTTCTAACTTATACGACAAGAGGTTTGTGTCATCTCCTCTTGTCGTTTCTCTAACTTAGAGAAAGTCAAAAAACCTAAAATTATAAATATATACACAATATATAAAACGAAAAACGAGAAGAATAATGGATTTAGAACAATTCTTAAATGAACAAGAAAACAGTAGAAACAGAAATCTAAAAACTGGAAATAGATACAAACAGAATGACTTTATTAGACAGTATTTAGCATCTGTGATTTTACAGAAATTTGAATGGAATTACTGGGTTACATTTACTTTTGGATTTAGACCAAACTTAGATGAAGTTGAAGATGTTTTGTACAAGCTATGGAACAGAGTTGACCATAGGATTTTGAAACATACTAAAAGTAAAGATGTGATGAACCCTGATGAAAGAAGTGTATGGATATTATTCCCAGAAATTGGAAGTCAAGGATTGCATTATCATGGGTTTCTAAAGCTGAACATAAAACCAAACATAACTGGAAAAGGTTACAGTAACGAATGGGATTGGATGAGAAGTGCATTAAGACAGAACTTGGACAAACTATCTCCTTCAATAACCACTCTTAGAACAAACGAAAGATTAGATTTTAGATTGTATAATAGAAGTTATAGAAACTTAGATAATGTTAAGATGATAATATATTCTATGAAACAATTTGGTAAGAATGATTTTGATAGGTTCAATTCTACAATCATTTCACCAGACGATTGGAAACCAATACTTCCAATTTACCAGAGAAGAACTCCAAACAAGATTGATGAATTACCAATAAGACCAAACAAATGGTTAGAAACATCACTCGCACAATATTTGGACATTGAGTAAAGGGTAAGATTTCCTCTAGCTTAGAGGATTATATCTTATTTGTTGCGTGAAGGATTTCCCCTTAACCTTTCTCTACTAAGGTATTACTACCGAAAGGTATGTATCCTATGTGGAGTAATACCTAAATAGAGGAGTAACCAATTACTCTAACTTAGAGGAAAAGAGAAGAAATGCATAAAGAATCACTATCACTTAATAGAAAGATATATCTATTAGAATCATTAAAAGAACAAAGAGAAAAAGAGAACAATACTCTTAGATGGAACATTAAAGAAAGATGGAATGGTAACCCAATAACTTACTTTGGTTCTCTTCAAGAAACTCTTAAAACTAAAAGAAAAGGTAGATTAGTATAATGAAAACAAATGAAACAGAAGCTACTTACTTCCATATTAACAAACCTATTAAAAAGGGATTACAGAAGATTGCATTATACAATCATACATCTTTAACCAATCTATTAGAAGAGGGTGCAAAGATGATCATTCATAGAGAGAGTTTAAGAATGAGAGAAGACATGAATGACTTAAACATTATCAATACTATGGTAAGACATTAAATGACTATTCTTAGTGATTACCAAAAGTATAAGGCTCAACTGAATTTAGATAAGGATAAGAAAGAACTGGATATGAAAAGACACCAATATAACCAGTTAGAAGAAAGAACAAAGAATATACCTTCAATCATAGATATGAAATCAGCATATGAACAGGTACAGAACTCGAATTACACACCAACAGAACAAGAGAAGTCTTATAGACAGTTTACTTCTAGTGAACTCAACATTAAGTCATAATCTCAACACCGACTGCATTATTTGTAATGGGATATATTATGATTAAGAAACCTCTTAGTAGTAGATGACTAAGAGGTTTTTTATTGATTTATTAAACACCATACATTATACAATCAGAACACATTTTAGAACATCTCTGGTGTTCAACAAATGTATCGTTAAATGATTTGGTCGGTTAGCTCAGCTGGATAGAGCAACTGCCTTCTAAGCAGTAGGTCGCAAGTTCGAATCTTGCACCGATCACCATTTAAACGATAAATTATACCTCCAAAAATCATTCACATAATTCACATATAGAGAATTAACTATATTCACATATCATTCACATGGGTTTAACATACCAAAATGGGTGTTGTAATACATTGATATAATTGGGTTTTTTAGGGTGATTCGTTGGAGTAGTCTGTTAGAAGTAAAGGGGTTCATCCTAACCCCTTAAATAATAACCAGTAAAATCAACACTTTACACCATGGTTAATCTTACACTTTACATCAAATGACCATTCACATATCATTCACATATAAGGTTTTGTGAAAGGGTTAATTAATGAAAAGATGTGCAATATATACGAGAGTTTCTACTCTAAGTCAAACAACAGATAATCAATTCATAGAGCTTAAAAAGATTGCAGAGTTGAAAGGATATGTTGTTACAGAAATCTTTACTGATGAAGGTATTTCTGGTTCAAAAGGTAGAGAGATTAGAACAGGTTTTGATAACATCATCAAAGGTGCGATTAAGAAAGACTTTGATATTATTCTTGTTTGGAGTGTTGATAGACTTGGAAGAAGTCTTCAAGACTTAGTTTCATTCCTAAATGAAATTCATTCTGTTGGTTGTGACTTGTATATTCATCAATCAGGAATCGATACTTCAACACCCTCAGGTAAAATGATGTTTCAAATGTGTGGAGTATTTGCTGAGTTTGAAAGAGGTATGATTAGAGAGAGAGTTATTAGTGGACAGAATAGAGCTAAACTTCAAGGGAAACATATTGGAAGACCCACTAATCTTAATGACGGAATTACTCATTCAATTAAGTATATGAAAGAACAAGGTGTTGGTATTAGAAAGATTGCAAGAGATTTGGGTGTTGGAGTTTCAACAGTCTATAAGGTTTTGGAAGTTGCATAATAGAATGAACCATACTGACGTCTTCAACATCTTGAAAATGAAATAGAATGAATATGAATGATTGGGAAGGAAATGAATGTCAGGAACAATGAGGTTAGCAAAATGGACAAGATTATATCAAAACCCTAACCACAAGCCTATGACTGAGAAACAGTTGAAGAAACAAAAAGAGAATGAAAAGAAACTGATTGAATCTTTAAGTGATTTTTATGAAGATGATTTGTGGTTATATAAATCAAGTTTGGATAATAAATGACTAAGTTTGAGAAGAACCAAATAGATGTAAGAGGTGATGGTAAAGTTATTCTTTACCAAAGAGGAGATGTTACAACAAATCCTAAATGGCAATGTAGAGTTAGTGTTGATGGTTCGACTGGTTATAAAGTATTTTCTACTAAGGTAGTTGAACAAAAAGAAGCTGAAAGAATTGGGTTAGACAAATACTTTGAATTAAGAAACAAAGTTGATAAAGGTGGAAGTCTTAAAGGTAAGACTGTTCAACAATCTTTTGAAGAATGGAAATCATATATCTTCACCAAGATTACCAATAGAACAAAATCTAATATTGAAAAGAATACTATTCAAGTTGTTGAAGATACTGTTGTGGAGTTTCTTGGTAAGAAAAGAACTGATGAAATTACTAATGCAGACATACAAGATATGATTGTATGGAGATATAGTGATGAGAAATATAAAAAGAGTTTTGAGAATAAAGAATACAATTACTCTAAGCTATCGCAATCTAAGAGTTTTGAAAGTAGGTATTCAGTTTCAACTTTGAGAAGTCATAGAGGTGCAATCAATCAGTTTTTTAGATTTTGTAAAGAAAGAGATTATATCACTCAGGACTTTAACTTTGATATACCAAAAGGAAAGTCAAATCCAAGACCTGAGTTCACACTTAAAGATTATCAAAAACTAACAAAGTATATGAGAACATGGGTTGAATCTAAGTTATCTTTTTCAAAAGGTAGAGATTATGTTAATCCTAAAATTCAAAGAGAAAGGTTCTATCTTCAACATTATATTCTAATAATGAGTAATACTGGAATGAGAGTTGGAGAGGCTCGTGGACTTAGATGGTGTGATTTAGATAATGTAATCCTACCAAATGAAGATGAAAGATTACTTCTTAAAGTAGATGGTAAAACTGGTAAAAGAGATACTATCGCAAATCAAGGAACAGAATCTTATATCAAAAGATTGTTTGATTTTAGAAGAAATGAACTTGATATAATGGGTAAAGAAATTGATATGAACGAACATATATTCTGTCACCCTGACGGAACACCAGTTATTTCATACAAGATTGGTTATAAAACATTATTAGAGAAATGTGGTTTGCGACAGAATAATGATGGAGAGTATAGAACTATCTATTCATTAAGACACACTTACGCAACTATGAGAATTAATGAAGTTCCAATATATCAACTAGCTATCAATATGGGTACAAGTGTAAAAATGATTGAAGAGTATTACTCTCATGCAAAGACAAAAGACCCTAAGTTTGCAGATACGATTACAAAAGGTAATCAAAGAGGACAAAGTAAAGTATTACCATTCTAATTGACGGATAGATTTAAGACGATTTTGAGTCACAAATACTATTGGGTATAATTCCTCTAAGTTAGAGTAATACAACGGACAGCACCTCTTAAAACGACCCTAATCCATATATAAGAGGAATATATCTATTAAAGGTTAAATAAAGGTTATGTAGTTGTGTTTAGTGTTTGTTGTTTATCGTTAGAATTAAAAGAGTTCTTGTCTTTTTCTAACGACATATGAAATAGACTTTCCGTTTGCAATCTATTTTCTTCTCTTAGTTTTTCGTATCTATCCTTAGACTTCTTCAACCACCACTTTAATGTTTCATCATAATTAGATTTCTCTAGCTTAACCAAGTCTTTCTCTTCAATTTCATCCGTTAGATACTCCCTATAATTTGAGTATAACGGATACAAGTAAACACCTCTTCTATGACTATGGTAATAATCGTTTTGGTTAATGTTCAGTAATCTTAATATGTGAGATATAGCTTTCTGTTTTGGAGAAGGTTGTGTTTTGATTTCTTCCATAATCTCTGGGTAGTTTTCTTTTAACCATTCTCTCCAAAAACTATAATACTTTGCAAAAGGTTTAATCAAAGTTTTACCAGTTGTAGTTCCCAGATATTTCCAATACTTCATTCCACTATATTGAGAAGTAGAACCATGAAGACTTGTAGTGATTATTGCTGCAACTTTTTGATTATACTTTTGTTCCCACAATGGAATTACTTGTCTTGCAAATAGAGAGATAAACTTTCCACCAAGAAAGTTAAAACCAAATGGTTGAGTTGGACAACAGGTATTCATATTCACAATACATTCTCTTTTGATTCCTCTTTGTTTAGAAGTCCAACCAATATGATTATCTCTTGCAGTCAAAATAAGTGCATCACTATGTAATGAGAAGATACCCAATACCTTAACCTTTTCTATTTTCTTAATCATTGCAACAACTATGAAAGACATATGTCTTCCAGCTCCTTCAAAATGTTCTTGTGAATGGATTGTTTGTCTTAACATTTTGTATGTTCGATAATTGAAGAAACCTTTATTCTTTTTATCTATTTCATCACCAACAGAAATTGCATACACATCTTCAAAGTCATCAATCATTTCAAGTTCTTCTTGTGAAGGTATTAGAAGTTCTTTTAACTTATTAAGTTCATCAGCTGAATACTCTGTATTTCTTAACTCATCTTCTTTTTGTAGTTCCATGAGTTGTCGACTATCAAGTGTTTTAATATGTTCTAAGTGTTCTATTAAAGATGACCTTTTCTCATACAGTTCATCTTCATTATCTACATCAGCAAAGTTATAAGGAAATGTTCCTTTCATAATACTTTGGATCTTATTTGTTGTTGGTTGATATTCTTTAAGTAGTTTTCTAAATTCCATATCAAAAGATTTGCCAGGTGTATTTGTATTCTTACCTTGTATGAACTTACTTCTTACTTTCTCGTAAGCCTTTGCAACTGAGATTTCACCTCTATCTATTTCTTCAATTAGTGATGGTTCATAGTTGGATATAGATAAGAGTTGTTTAAGTTTTGTAGTTCCTATTCCTAATCTCTGGGAAAGTTCCATAACCATAGTTATTCTTTTACCCTGTTTCTTTTCTCTACCTCTTGCATTACGACCTCTACCAACTACTTCTTTCAATTCATTCTTTAAGTATCGAACTTCATTTAGAATGTCTGTTGATGTTTTATTTCTGTGATTGTTATGTTCAATAAGTGCAACAATTTCATTCTCAGGTTCTATTAAACGAACCTCACAACCTTCCCAACCAAGATTCCTCATTGCCATATATCTTCTATGACCAGATATGATTCTAAGGTTTGGAGTTATTGCAATGGGCTCCATTTGTCCAAAGTCTTTCAAACTCTTTTCTAATTCTTCCAAATCAGTAGGTGCATATATTCTATGATTGTCTGGGTGTTGTGATAAGTTTGATAATTGTTCTAACAATATGATTTCCTAAAAGAGGTATGAACCATACTTCTTTTATCATAAAAGTGGGGTGTTCCAAAGTCCTCTAAATTAGAGGATTGAAAAACGACAGAAAACATAGGATTTTGAATCAAGATTATTGAAAATAATTGATGTTCGTATGTATGTACTTACGAACACCAATTTTCATAATATGTTAGATTTCAGTTAATGTATTTTTCAAAGTTATTGTTTCAACAACTTCTTTGTCTAATACTTCTGTCCACATATCGTAATTCTGTTCGATACTGAACTTGTTGAAATCTATTAGTGGTAAGTAGTCAATTTTATCAGGGTTTTGGTCAGCTGTAATTTCATGTTCACTTTTACCTATAACTAACATCTTACTGGTAAGTAATACTTTTTGAGATTTAACAGTATTATCATCTAACCATTTCATAAAGTTATAGACATTTCCTTCAAAGGAAGTTTCTACAACCTCACACACATCATCATTACCTTCTTTGGTATAAAGTGTTTTAAGTATTTCCATAGACCATTTGTTTCCAGCAACCGAAGTTAACTTCTCTAAATGTTCTTGTATGTTTTGTATTTGATTAACTGTTAAATGTCTTTTTGAATGTTGGATAGTATCCATATTCGTTCTCCTTAATAATCTCAATCTTTATTGATTGATTAAGACTATTTAGGAGCTTTGAAATATGGATTATTTGAAAATGAGTTCTCTCCCAACTAAATTTTTGTGTCCTGATATAGTTTCCTCAATATTGAACTTAGATGTTGTCTAATATCCCATAAAATATAACTAACTAATCCAAATCCACATATAACAATTATTTCTAATGAAGTTAATTCTTCTATTGTCCAACTCAACTTAACTCTCCCTAATTTACTAAGCTCCTTATTTTACAAAATCCAGTTACAGAAACTGTCTTTACCTATCTATTTCTTTTTATAATAATCTCTGTCCTCATTTCCACTTAAATACCAATCATCCATCTTAGAATCAAAGTAGAAACCAAAACCAGAAACTATTATTAGAAGTAAACTTATTCCAATAAATGGTGTTGTGAATATTAGGTAAAGACCTCCAACTTGCATGATTGCAAATATCCACCAGAACAACCTTTGAAATCCTAAATCCTCATACCATTCTGCAAATGCTTTTTTCTTTTTTCCCATTTGTATACTCCCATATATTAGTTATTTAAGGTTGATAAATACTACAGAGATTGAAACCTTTTTATTCGTTCTCCAAACATTTAGTTTGGTTTCAATCTCATTCCCTTATCTTTCTTCAACTATCTCAGGTAAGAAAGACTTGAAAATATCAATTGCATCTAATCTTGTTTCAATAGGGAAATCTTCAAGGTATGGTTCAAACTCTGTATCTTTCCTCACTTGTCTTTTACCAACTTGAATGTATGGAGGTTTATCAGCAGATTTCTGTTTATATGAAATAGCTACACCCCAATCATCACTATTTTTATATGAAATATAGTAAGAGATATAGAAACCACCTTCACTTTCTTTTCTAAACATATCTCCACCAGCCTTAACATGATCACCAGTTCTATTCTTTCCACCATTTTTAACAGATGACCAATCATACTTTGTATTAACTTCTGTTAATATTTCTTCCAAGAACTCTTGTGGTTTCCCAGACTTATTACCTAACAAACGATTTGCTTTTGTTGGAAATAGAGTTCTCAATTTAATGATTAACTCGTCTGTTAAGATTTCTCTTTCTTCTTCAGTAACTATTGTGGAGTTAGATGCATTATTGAAAAGAGCAGTATATTCTCCAAAGGTCATTTCTTTATTTGCAATGATGTCTAAGACTTGTTGAACTTTTGGAGAAACTGTTTGATATTTGGTCAAGGATAAACTCCCATAGAAACTTGTTTCAAGGTTGTTTCACTTAAATCTAATAAGTTTCTTATTTGTACTTGTATTTCACTATGTTTGTTATCCTCATCATCTGGGTTGAGGTGTGCAATAGGTGAAACTCTCATTTTGGGTTTTTCACTATTGTAAAGTCTATAAGCTATCGAAAGGTAATTGTTTCTTTCTTCCAAAGGTTTGTATTCAACTTGTTTTCTATTTCTTTGTTTACTTCCTTTCCAAAAGGAAGACTTTTTACTTTTCATACCTCGACCATGAAATCTTATGTGTGCTTTTCTACGATATTCACTTGGTGTATCTCTCAACATATAAATCAAATAAGACATTCTTAAATCTTCAAATGTATTATTTTGTAGTCTAAATGTTTTACCCATTACATCAGGTGCAAACTTTGGAGATTCACCTAATCTAAATCCAAATAATGATTTCCAATTACTTTCCCACCAGTCATCAAACTTACTACCAAGTACTTCATTAGAACTACCCCAACCTTTATACTTCGACCAACTTACTTTGTTGTCACTAGATTTCTCAGCTTCCTGTAAAAACTTAAACCAATATAGATAAGTTCTTTTTCTATATTTAATATAATAACCATCTTTGAAAAGATAAGGTTTTACCTCATCTTCTAAAAGTTTGTTCTGCATTATAAAACTTGGTTTCTTACTCATAAGTAATTCTCCATAATCAATACTTAATAGGTTAATCAGGGAAACTGACCATTACAAACATTATCAACAATCTTTTTAGAATTTCTTAAATAACGATTAACCAAATCTCTTACATCTTTTTCAGTATTGGGGTTTTTATCATCTTCTAAATCCCAAACACAAATCAGGTTCAAAGTTCCAACTCTCTTTTCACTAGCTAATATCTTTTTAGAAATTGAAAGTGCATTACTCACTTTCCCTTTCTTTGTCTTTTGAAATCTTGCAAGTGTTCTATGAGGGGAAATACTTAATTCATATAATGGTTTTACATTTCTTTGTAACCAAACCAAATATGAAACTCTTATAGCTTCAGTCTTTATATGTTCTGTTGTTAATCCATACTTGGGTTTATCAGTTCTCTCTTTTATACCAAATAACTCTTTCCAATTATCTTCCCAGAACTCATCAAACTTTGTTCCAAGAATATAGTTCTCACCACCCCAACCATCATATTTTGACCAATCTACTTTATGTTCTTTGGACTTCTCAGCTTCCTGTAAAAACTTAAACCAATAGAGGTATGTTCTCTTAAAAGAAGGAATCCATAATCCATCTTTATATCTTTTATACAAACTTGTTTTTGTTTTCTTAACCATGACTAAACCATACTGACGTCTTCAATAACCTTACATTAGTATATTCTGTTTATACAAGATGAGTTGAAAAAGAATTAATAATTTAAGGAAACAATATGATTACAAATACTACTAAGACGAATGAAAATCTAACTAATATGATTATAGAAATACCAGTTACATTTACTGGGAAAGGTTATGTCAATATTGAATCAATCAATATGGATGATGCACTTGAGAAGTGGGATAAGATTAAACTCAATAGTAAAGGAGTTGATTTCATAGTTAAAGACATACAATTCCAGTTGTCGCAAAAGCAACTGTATACTGGAATTTGGTAATGAAACGAAATCCTGGGATTAGAGATTTAATTACATATAAGGAATACCTTGAAGCTATAACGATTACTAAGAAATCTTTAAGGGTGGGTAAGAATTACTCACCATATCTCATTAACAAATCTTTGATGAGTATGTTTGTTAAAACTAATAACCTTGAAGGTATAAGGTTCTTAAATCGATTGAATATGTTTATGGGTGGAAAGTCAAAAGTTGCAGCAAACTACAATCCAGAATTAGTATCAACTACTCCAAATCAGTACCATTTTGATTATGTGATGAATACCGATTTAACCTCTAAGTTAGAGAAAAGTACCCCCCTTAAAACTGGGAAACAAAACCCAATCTATAACTATTCATCTAAGTTAGAGTCAAAAATACAACAGCCCCACCCCCCTGAAACTGACGAAGTTACAAATGCACTTCCCTGTAAAACTAAACCATAGTGACGTCTTCAATACCAAGACTAAATGGTATTCTCATTAAGTAAGATGAATTGAAACAATAAGGAATAAGAAATGAAAATGAAGTTAGAAAGTTTAAGTGAAGTTGATATGGAAATATTGGCAACTGATTATGAAGAAGACCAAATCAAAAAGTTATACGAAATACCAATTATGAGAGCTTATTATGCAACTGTATCTGTAACTGCATATTCGTTAGATGAAGCTGAAAGAATAATTGAATATGACTTTGATGAACATGACTTTGGATACCCATTTGATGATGCACCTTCAAATGTTGTAATTGACCCAAGTGAAGAAATATCAATCTTAGAAATTGGTGGTGTTGCAAAAGAAGATGCACACAAACTAAACGATACTGACGTCTTCAAACCCTAAACCAAATGGTATTCTATTTAAGTAAGATAAAGATTAACAAGGAAGAAAGAAAAAGAAATGACCAAGATGATAAATGAAGAAATGAAGAACAAAGATGCAGACGATACAAACTATTTAGTAGCTCGTCATGGAGTAAGTCTTATTTGGGATACTGATGCAATAGAAGAAGAGATAGGAATAGATTTCACTACCTTAGAGGATAATGATTGGTGGATTAAATGGGGTACTCTTTTCATTAACACAGGTGAAAAGATATATCAGTTTCGAGGAGAACAAGATGGAGATGGTTTCAAAAGACCTGACTATGGAGTTCAGTTTAACGAAAACGAAATTGATTATTAAAGTGAACGATACTGCCGTCTTCAAACCCCAAACCAAATGGTATTCTCATTAAGTAAGATAAAGATTAACAAGAAAGAAAGAGATAATTATATGACCCAGAATGTTTATATTTCAAAAAGTAAAAGATTGAAAATCACAGTAACTAAGATTGGTGGTGAGGTGGTTGCAATCACTTTGGAAGTCTGTGTGATTTGACCTGAACAAGTCGGTAAACTGTTCATCAGCCCTAACAATAAAAGAAGAAAGAAA
>Ga0209634_1002524_pt1 | contig 12753 bp, 13 predicted proteins | sample LinPmetageLP40_FD_184043 | JGI IMG/M metagenome (GOLD analysis project Ga0209634, IMG submission 184043) | Marine viral communities from the Pacific Ocean - LP-40 (SPAdes) (version 2) | ecosystem: Environmental > Aquatic > Marine > Oceanic | place: Pacific Ocean | collected 2010-08-26 | reverse complement strand
CTGATTCTACTCTTCCGAATGAACCTGTTGAGGTTGATGACAACGATAAGTGATTTCCTGCACTTCCGGTTATACTACCATCTAATCCAATATACCATTTATTAGCATTGCTATTATTACTTCTTAATGATAAAACAGCTTGACTACTTAAATCTAAAGCAGAAGCAAAAGAGACATAAGTACCAGCGTGACTATAATTTTTTATATTTTTGCTACCAAGTAGTGCAATGTTTCCATCAGCAAACTCAGCATGACCTTCTACATTTAATATAGCTGTTTTATTATTTGGAGTTCCATTGATATATAACTTACCAAACGAACCAGTTGAGGTTGATGAACCACTTATGTTTCCTGTTGTAGTCACACTACCAAATGTAACATTATCAGATGTTGCAACCGCCTGTCCAATAGCTACATCGTTAGCATTTACAGTAACACCTGTTCCAGCACCAATATTAAAAGTTCTATCGGAAGCTAGTGTTCCACCACCTGTTAAACCAGCTCCTGCTATTAAATCTCTAGCTTGTAAAGTATCTACATTACCTTCTTCTGTAGTAATCCTACCAGCTAATGAAGAACTTACCGAAGTAACTGAGCCACTAATTGTGGTTTGTAAAGTAGAATCTGAAAAATCTATTTCTATATCATTTGCATTTGCTGTAATGCCAGTTCCACCAACTACGTTAAAAGTTCTATCAGAAGTTAGTGTTCCACCACCAGTTAAACCTGTACCAGCTATTAAATCTCTAGCTTGAAGAGTATCTACGTTTCCTTCTTCTGTTGTTAATCTTGTAGATATTGAAGATGAAACAGATTTTAAATCTGAGTTGGACATCTCCGAAACAATAATCTTACCAAACGAACCTGTTGAAACAGCTGAACCACTTATTTGATGTAAGTTTAAAAAATCGTTTTTAAGAAGAAGAGCATCGTTACCCATTCCACTATGATTAACACAATAGTAATACAAATGATTTGGAGTAACCTTTGTAACATTTATTTCTGTGTAAGCTCCCTTTGTTCCAGCAGTTCCATGAGTTGTCACTCCTGTTGAGTAAGCACTACCACCACCCCAAGTTCCATTTTCTACTATACTAAATCTTAAAGGATGAGTATCATTAGAACTATCTGATTGGTCAAACCGATAAGTCTTTCCCTCATCAATAGTAAAATCAGGTGTCGTAGCACCCTCAAATGCATACTTATTACCACCATCAGAGACAACAGTAACTTTGATAACCTCTGTGTGGTCACCAATTATATTACCTTTCTTTACCTCAAGACTGTGGTTAAATATATTTTTACCTATGTATTTTAGGTTTGCCATATTATGTTATTTCCAATATACTTGCGAAAACATCTATATCGTCATTTGCAGAAGCTTGTGTTTCCAATTTATCTCCAGCACCTAAGTTAATAGGTTTCTCAATTACTACTGTTGAGTCTGCTGGTACGTCTATTGTCTTTAAAATAAAAGACCTATGGTCGAAATTAGCACTACCACTAATAGATACACTAATTGTTGCATCATTTGAACCATCAACGTTACTAAGATACATTGCATGAACTACTGCAGATGTTGCGGCTGGACAAGTATACATGGTTGTTACTCCTGTTGTTGAACCTGTTGCTGCACTTTTAAATGTATTAGCCATTATTATCCTCCAAATACTATTGCCATTGCTGTGGCGTGGTCTATTACTGATGTTCCTTGTTCAAATACCCTACCAGCTGTAGTATTTATATTACCACTAGCAGTTATCTGACCAGTAACACTTAAATTATCTCCGAAACTTATTGTATCACCCCCAGCAGCTGATTCAAAAGCATCAGCTCTAATTACACCACTAGCAGTTACATTTCCTTGAATTGATAAATGTCCAAACGAACCGGTTGAAGTTGCTGAACCACTTATTAATCTATTATCTCTATCAACTGTAAATATAGTTGAACTGCCAGACTTTATGGTTAATGCGTTTGTATCTCCAGAATTGATATCAACGGTGTTGCCTGCGTTATGATATTTATTATCATATAATAATACTGCAGATGAACCACCAGTGTCTGTTTCTAGTTTTATTAAAGTTGTATCGTCATCTTGTCTAACTCTTAAATCAGCTGAAGAACCTTTTAACGAAGCTTCTGAACCACTTATGGTAGTAGCACCCTCAATAGTAGTAGTACCAATCAATGATTGAGTAGAACCAGAGAGTATATAGGATCCTGTAAGATTTGTTGATAGTTGTTTACTTTTTAATATTGCCATTTATACCCTTGTTTTCTAGCCTCAACAAATTGTTGAAAAGACAAATCTGGTTTAGATACTTCTAATAAATATCTATCATATGACCTTTTATATTGACTGATAGATATTTTTTGTTTATGTTCAACACTTTTAGGTTTTTGCATTTTTTGTATCGTCTCCATTGTAAGTTTTCTATCCATTTGTGCACAAGATTTACAAACTGCATTATTACCAACCGCTCTATCAAAAGAATCTTTTCTAGAATATGTTAATATCCTAGTACAAGTAGGACATTTTCTATTTTTTCTATCTTTCCAATGTCTTTTTCTCATACTTATAAATATCAAAAAATAGTAAAAGAAAGGTGGTATTACGAATTAAATTTTCCCCAAGCTACTATTTCATCATCAGTTGTTAAATCATAACCTATACTATTACTATCTACATAAACAAATAATGATGAACCATTCTGTTGAACTGATATACCATCATGTTCCATTAATTGGCCATTTATAAAAAATACAAAATCATTTTCACTTATAGAAGTTACTCCTGTTGGAGCTGAAGCTGTTACTGCTGTAAAACTAGACGTAGTTGAATTAACAAAACTACCAGTATGTGCAAAACATTTTCTAAAAAATAATTGAAGAGCATCAGTATCATTATCATCTAAATAAGTTTTTGCAGCATTTTCTGTAATTAAATCTGTTGAATTTCCACCTGATAAACTAGTGTCATTTGAAATAGTATTTACTGAAGTTTGGAAATTTATAGAACCAGAAACTAAAAAACTACCAGTAAAATTATGGGTATCATCAAGTGTATCTCCAAATAAACTAGAACCACTTTCAAAAATAGTCATAGATTGTGATAATTCAGATTCAAGTTTACCTGCTATAAACTTATTAGAAATATTCATGTTACTGTTAGTAACTAAGGTATTTCCTATCGTAATATCTCCAAGTAAATTTATTGAACCACTTATAACTCCCTCTGTTAATATAAGATTGTTTATTGAAAACTGTCTAGCTGATGAGGTTACTTTTCCAAATACAACATTACCAGTAATTGATACGTCATTGCCAATTGCAATAGATATTTGTTCAGATGGATTTGTTTTACCTTGTATTATTGTATTGTTTGGAGATGCAGTAACACCAGTACCTTCTACTATAACTAATGGTTGTCTAAAAATATTAGCCATTTATATACCTATGAATTAAATTTACCTATAGCCAATATCTCATCATCACTTTCCAAATCATAACCTATACTATCATTATCAACAATAAGATGAAATGTAGAAGCTGATTGTTGTATTGATAATGCATCATGTTCCATATATTGACCATTTATAAAAAATATAAAATCGTTTTTAGATGTTGCAGATAAAACTGATGGAGCAGAAGCTGATACTGCAGTAAAACTAGCTGTTCCAGGTACACTTATTGATGTAGATGTTTTAAAAAATTGTTTTCTTAAATATACATTTGGATCTGTAACATTATCATCAATATAAGTTTTTACCGCATTTTCAGTAACTAATGCTGTAGCACTACTATCAGTTAAACTAGTATCATTTGATATTTCTGTAACTTCATAATTATTTAGATTAAGTGAACCTGATAGTAAAATACTACCTGTAAAATTATGAGTATCATCAATTGTATCGCCGAATATTGTAGAACCACTTGCAAACAAAATAGAAGCTGATACAAATTCAGTATGGAGTTCTTGTACAGTTAACGTACCCTTAACAGTAGCATCACCGTTTACAGTAATATCACCTATAGTTGTAAACGAACCACTAGTTGTTATGCTACCAGTTATTTGAGAACTATTGAATGTAGTACTTCCTAATGTTAATGAACTTGCAGATACAGAATTAAACACCACATTAGATGTAGATGATACATCTTGACCTATAGAAATAGTTTGGTCTACACGTTGTGCACCATTAAATTCTACACCATCTGCAGATAAAATTATTCCTGTTCCTGCATTAAATACTATTGAATTAGTAGTAGTAATACCTAAATCACCAGTACTAGGTGTACTTCCTATAGTAGTGTCTTCTGGTAATTCTTCTTGAAATTGACCAGATTTACCTATATTTTTTGTTATATTATCAACTGTTTCAGTACCAAAAATAATTTTTTTTGGTGTTATAAATTTTTGTGTAGTTGACCTATGGTCAAAGTTACCCTTTGGTAATAGATATCCTCTTAATGTAACAGTAAAGTTTGTTCTCACTAATCTTTCAGTATCACTAACTTCTGTTGCATCTTCAAAGGTATCTATACTACTTCTAAATCGCATCTTATCAGGATCACCCCAATATGCACCATCTGAATATACTACTTTTTCAACTATCTCGTTCATTTGATCTATGTATGAAGTCCAAACAACAAAATCGTATGTTATCGTAACATAATCGGGCATCATTACATTATAATATTCTCGTTGTGGTAAAATTCCTATTTGAGTTGCAAACTTATCATATTTATTTACTTTAGAAAACTTTTTTTGAAAGGAGTAAAATAAATGAGGATCGTTTGCATCTAACTTATCTTGAGGAACTGATTCATCTTTTGATATTGAAGTTCTACGATAAGCTATTACAGGTGTAATTATTTGTCTTTTCTTATCCCTTAGAAATCCTTGTTTTTTTATTGAGTTCCACCTTTCTGGTGAAGCATACATTATAGGAACTTTTACATTTTCCCCATTATCTTCTACTGATGGTTGGATTATATTTTCAAAATAAAACAATATTGAACTATCTATATCAATAAGTGTGACTTCTGGATTCTTAACATCATCAGTAGACCTGCTATACAAGTATCCTCTATTTAAAACTCGCTGTTTTCTTGGTAATGGTTTTGACATCTTAAACCTCGTCTACTATTTTTTCATTAAATTGAACTTGTTTTGGAGTTATAAACTTGTTAGTTGTTGGTTTGTTATCATTGCCTTTTTCAGATAATAAATAACCCATTATGGTTAAATTAAAATTTGTTCTTACTAACCGCTCAGTATCTCCAATTTCTGTAACATCTTCAAAACTATCAATTATACTACGAAAACGCATTTTATCAGGATTACCCCAATAAGCTCCATCTGAATAGTTTAATTTTTCAATTATTCCATTCATCTGTTGTATGTAACTTGTCCATATTATAAAGTTATAATTTAATGTTACATAATCAGGAAATGTTACGTTATGATATTCTTTTTGTGATATTACACCAATTTGAGCATCTAATCTGTCATAAACATTTTGTTTAGAATATTTTTTTTCAAAAGTATAAAACATATGTGGGTTATTTGCATCTAACTTGTCTTGTGGTATATTTTTATTTATATCAAGTGTATTTCTTTTAAATACAATAAGTGGTGTAATTAACTGTCTTTTTTTATCTCTAACAAAACCATCACGTTTTATTGCTTTCCACCGTTCCATAGAACCGTACATTATAGGAACTTTTACGTTTTCACCATTATCTTCTACTGATGGTTGGATTACATTTTCTATATAATAAATTACAGCAGAATCAATATCCTTTAATGTAACTGTGATATTTTTTACTTTATCCTTTTTACTCCTAGAATATTGATATCCACGATTTACTATTCTAGTTTTTCGTGGTAATGGTTTGTTAGACATTAAATACTCCTAACTCGTTCTATATTTAAATTGGATATCCTTACTAAGAATGAGTTACATACAACTGAATGGCTGTAGTCCGTCTGTCCACCGACTAGTTGATTTTCATTAATTGATGATATTTCCCAATATCCACTATTCCAATCTACAACGTCACCGATTTCAATGACATAGTTAACATCAACAAGTGATTGTCTTACAAAAGAAAATAATGCATTCTGTTGTAAATCTGGTCCAAACTCTTCTGTGGTTGTTGTCTGGTCTTCAGCATCAATAACTGCACTAACTTGTACACCAGGTTTATATATCTTACCACTAGAAGTTTCACCATACATATTTACTTCTGTATCATATACAGATACTTTATATACAACTACTGGTTGATATATTATACCATCTTTACCAGTAGACAAATCACCGACTAGTTCTTTATTAAACTTATCTAATGTGTCTATATCTTTTTGTGAATAAAAACGACTTGGCATTTGATTATCCTATAAAAATTGGAATTGGGACTTTATTTAATTTCTCATTTAAAAATTCTGATTCATCTTTATCTGCTTCTAAAAGAGCTTTTCTACTCATCTGTTCTAACATTTCTCTAAGTTGAGAAACTAAAGTTTCTTTTTCAGCAGATGCTTCACTTCTCAATGTATCTCCATCTAAACTTGTTTCAGCATTTGGTATCGGTATAGCACCATACTTGCTACGAATCATACCTAATAACTCTTTACAGAGAGCTAACCCATATTTTTTAATCCATTGTTTACCCACATCATTTATGTATTTAAATTCCATATTATCATAAGGTACATTTGAAAAGTCTGATACGACATCTGTAGAACCACCATATTCTGTTTGTAGTGGTGTGTCTCTATCATCGGTTTTTACATAATCAAAATATATGGTAGCATTACCAGTAGGATTGGGAAATAATCGTAGTTTATTATTTATCAATGTAAAAGAATGTGCAGACTTTCTAATAGAATCATTCAATTCAATTGCTTGAACTCTTAATAAGTCTTCAAAAAGTGGCATTAATGTAAATGATACAGCTGGAGATTGATTACCGAACCCAAATCCTTGAACCATATTTAATGTACCATATCCTGTTGTTGCATAAGGATCAAAAAATCTTTGCATAGCAGGAGTTCCTTCATAATAAACTCTTTTTATTTCAATAGATGCACCACTCTCAGATACATCAGCAAAAAGAGTATTTAAATCATATTCTTGACTACCACTTGTAACATTAATGTTACCTTTTTTCCAATCAACAGTACCACCAACTCCCGCTTCTGTACCGTATTGTTTGGATAAAAATACACTTCTACCCAATGTAGGTGTAATTTTTTTATGAGTTACATTTGAACCAGTTGTTTGACCAGTTAGATGTAATAAATTATCTTTTATGTTAAATTGATTTACTTGTGCACTATATTCTGTTATAGCCTCTTCATAACAAGCATAAAATGAACCTGATTGTAATTCAACTGACATGATTGGATACCCAAGTCTTCTAGATGCCCAATCAGCAAATCTATCTACAGAATGAACTCCTGAACCTGAAAATTGGGAATCACTATCATAAAACCCATATGGTGTTTGACCGCTACCAAATGTACTGTTGCCGTCCCAAATTGATTCTTGTGCCATAAAAATCTCCTAAATTAAATACTATTATTCATTAATAAATATAAGGAGCATAAAAAAAGGGGAAGTTAGACTTCCCCTTTTTTATAGTGTACCTAAAGTACAGTCTTAGTTAAGCTTAAACGTAATTTACGTCAGCAACAATGACTTTACCATAGAACTCAGGTCTTACGATCTTCTTCGCGTAGCGAGTCATTACACCTTTTCTTGGTGTAAAGTTCTTAGGATCATAAACCAGCGGAGTCATGATTAACGGTACATATGGAGCGTAGACCGCACCAGTTTCTAGGAAGTTACTTCCTCTGAAACCAACCAATATCGTGTTTTCAAACTGATAAGGGTTCTTGTAAACCGTATAACGGTTATTAATCAGACCTGCTTTTTGAACACCCATAGCATATGACTTTGCAGTCACATCACCATCTGAAGCTGGAGCATATCCTGGAATAGATTCTAGGATTGTTGCAGTTTCAGGACTTACTACGATGAAGTTTGCACCACCACGTAGAGTCTTTTGATGAATTGCATTAGAAACAGACTGTATCTTGTTACCAAGAGTCTGGAACCAATCGCCTTTAGTGTATGCATTAGATGCACCTGATGATTCTACGAAGTTTTTACCTATAGAATCATATTCATAGCCAACTCTAGCTGACCATCTTTCAGTCTTAGCAGCTGCATTAGCGTGAAGCATGTCTAGGATTTCTAAATCGATTTCCATAGATACGTACTCACTTAATAGTGAAGTAAGTTCAGCTTCAGCATCAACACTATGATAAGCATTAAGGTCTTGAGCAAGCTCAGGAGTCCATACTGCTTTCAATTTACGTGTCTTAGCAACGATAGCGATTGAACGCATTGATATGTCAATCTCTGGAATATCAATATCTGTTTCAGGATTAGCACTAGTACCAGCACTTGTAGCTTCAAAATCACCACGAGTAGTATCAGTTGGTTGCTTATGATATCTAACAGCAACAGTATGTCCAGCTGCTACTGTACCCTCATCTACGATAAAACGTACATGAGTAGCTGCACCACTAGTTCCAGTTACTTCATTTCCTTCGTTACCATCTAGCAATTTAGTATATGCAGGATAGTAAGCTGTTAAAGCAGAAGAAGATGTTACTTCAAAGGCTCTTACACCTTCAAGGTCTTCATCAGCCATAGTTGATAAAGGAATATCATAGAACTTCAAGTCACTTAATGAAGCTGATAGGCCAGGTTCATAATCAACGTCTGTCCAAGCTACTGAACCAGTTAAGGCTGCTACTGCTTGTACATCACCAATGTGGTCGTTGATAGAATATCCAGATTTACCAGCACCATATAGACCTTGTGACGGGTCTGCATTTGAACCAGAAGTGATACCAAATACTTGGTTACCACTATTGAATCCAGCTTGGCCTGTTCCATACTTGAAATCAAGATAGAAAATCAGACCACTAGGAAGGTTCATAGGTTGTACAGAAACGAACTCTTGAGCTGCTAATTCACCAAAGATTTTTCTAACCAATGGTAAAGCAACACCAGACCACTCTTCAGAATTAGCTGATGTTCCAGTATGACTAGACTCATCAATTAACTGACGTGCTTGGTTTTCAAGGAGAACAGCCATTCCGCTAACTCTCTGTTCAGCATCAATGCCTTCTAGTAGTCCGGTTGGCTCCCATTTCTTAATCAACCCACGAGTTTCTTCTTGTCTCTGACGGTAAGGATTATATCCACCCATCAGTTTTTCGACTGTATCGAGGTTTGTTTTTTTCGACATTATATTTTCTCCAATTTATGTCTTAAAGAATACCGGCTAGTTTCTTAAATCTGTCTCTCATCTCATGTCCTTCAGCAATTACTTCTGATTTTTTTGACTTAGTTGAGGCAACAACTTTAGAAGCTGAACCCTTGTTGGTTTCTTTAATTTCAGTTTTAGATTGTTTCGAACCAAATGATTCAGCCAAAGTAGAATAAACTAATTTGACTTCACGAAGGTTATGTGCTCTATCAAAAGTTTCCACAACTTTCATTTTCTGGTCATTGGACAAGCCATGTGACCTAAAAAGTTTGTTTGTGAAAAGTAGTTTTGCATTAAGCAGGTTAACTTCGTTTAATTTGGAACGCAAGTATTTTACGACATTGCGATGCTCTTCAAGTTCTGATTGGAGTTTAGAATTTTCATCCTTCTTCTCTTCCTCATCTTCTTCTTCAGAAAGTGCTTTTACGATTTCCTCTAGGTCGATATCTTCATCAACTTCATCACCATCTTCGTCTTTTTCTTCAGTTACTTCAACTGATTCGAATTTGGCTTTGTCTTTTGAACCAATACCAGAAGATTTGTCAGCTGAACCGTTTTTGTTATCAGAAGAACCGATACCAGAAGATTGGTCGACTTCTTCATCAACATCTTCTTTATCTTTATCTTCATCTTCTTCTTCGGTCACTTCGTCTTTTTTATCATCATCATGGTCTTCTTCCTCTTCTAATTCTTTAAGAATTTCGTCAAGGTCAAAGCTATCAGATTCTTCCATCTCTTCTTCATCATGGTCTTCTTCATCTTCTTCAGAAACTATTGGTGCATATTTAACACCATCAATTTCAATGACGTTTTCCATGTCCATCTTAGGTTCATCATCTTCATCATCTCCACGCATTTCTTCCATATCATCATCTTCCATTTCAGAATGGTCATCAGAAGGATCCTCGTCATTATCACGCATTGAACCTTCAGAATGGTCATCAGAAGGATCTTCATCGTTATCACGCATTGAACCTCTTTCTTCCATTTCTTCTTCATCATCTCCACGTTCTTCAATATCGTCTTCGTCTTCGATTTCAGATTGAATCTTCTTTGAAAGCATAGATTGTAGTCTAGGTGTGAAAGCCTCTTCTAGAGCTATTTTAGCGTTTTCTAAAGCAGTTTCGCGAACAGCTTTAGCATCTGCAATGGCATCTTTTAAAAGATCATCCATTTTATTTCTCCGTTTGGAATTAATATAGTTATTTGGAACTATAATAGAATTACTATTTTGGTTACACTACAAGATGGTCGAATAGACCGTAGTGTATTTATTTTACATATATATAAATATATAGATATAAAAAAAAACTTCTAATTATCTGAATTATTTTTTCTTCTTAATTTAGCTTTAGCTTTTGCTTCTTTTCTTTTTGTAGATTTTTTTGTAAAAAACTCTCGTTCTCTTAATTCTACCAATAATTTTGATTCTTTTACTTGTTTTTTAAATTTACTTAATGCTTTTTCAATATTATTATTATAAACTTTTACGTATATCACGTATCCCCCTAATCGGTTTCGTTATCTGCTTTATAGTTCTTATCTACATAGTTAAAAAATGCTTTTTTCTTATCATCTTCTAATTCATCTGGCGAACTAATACCAAATTTTTTCATAGCTTTCTGAAAAAACTCTTCATATGCATTTTCTTCTATGTCTTTAGTTTGAATATCATCTGAATCATGACCTGGAACGTGTTTTTCACCAATTTCATAATATCTACCAATAATATTACCCATATCTTCGTATAAAGCACCCAACCTTTGTTGTAGTGATTCAGACTCAGAGGATATCTTACTGAACTGCTTAGACAATCCAGTAAGTTCCTTCATATTACGATTAACTGTTATCTTGTCAAACCAATCTTCAGTTTCTTGGAGAGTATGTGATTTGGCCTGACCAGCAATCCAGCTTAGTTTTTCTGATATTTGAGTAATATTAGACTTACCAAAGATAGCTTCACCAATTTTATTGAATTGAGCTATCTCATTAGTTAAACCCTTTACATCAACACTTTGACCATCTACATCACCGTATTTTTCTTTGACGATTTTAGATAGACTAGTATCATTAATAAATGGACTGCGAGATACAAGTCCACCCATTACAGCTCCACTAAAGTTCTCATTAATTAAGTCTTTTAACTTTATTTTTTTAGACATAGTAAGTCCTCTTATTTAATTATTATGCTAAGGTTACACTACCAGCGGCATCACCAACAGCATTAACAAACCAATTTGTACCATCAGAAACTAATTCTGCATGGTCACCGGCTGTTGCTGCATTATGTACAAATGTAAGTATGTCTACACCACTTACTACATTAGTTGGTACTTCATTTACTGTTACCATACCAACTGCAATGTTAGCTGCTGTTGAACCATTTGAAGTAGCTGTTACTGTAATAGCTGCATTTGAATTATTAGCAATACTTGGTGCTCCTAATGTAATTTTAAACCAAAGTCCTCTTTCTGGTGCTGGTAAATTTATGTTAAAACCAGTACCTGCTGCTTGTGCAGTTCCGACTACACCTAGTATAATATTACCAGACTCAGAATTTGATAAATTCTTAGCTGCGTTTACATTTGTTACGTTACATTTATCAATAGAGTCACACAGGCCATTTAAATAACCTCCTGTTGCACCGACTAATGATCTTTTTAAAGCTGCACCTTGTTCCATTTTTACTCTCCTAATTTAATTTAAAGTTTACAAATTATTGTTTTATACTTATAAATATAAGTTACTAAAATTTTTCGTTATCTTAACTTTTACAAGCTGGTATACATTCCGGTATACTTGGTAAACATTTTTTGTAGTTGGTCATTGTAAACACCTGTTACTTTCTTAACTACATTTATCTTACTTCCTCTTAGTCTGATAAATTCCATATCATATAAATCAGTTGATTTTAAATCAATTCTTATATAATTTATACTTTTTGAATTTTTACCAATCTTAAAACCCATTCCTTTGGGGCCTACTGCAAAGTTTTTAGCACCTGTCATAGCAATAAATTTGTTACCACCTAGTTGTTTTAAGGTTTCACCTGCTTGTCTTTTATCCATTCTTTCAGATATTATATTAGAAACTTCTTCTTTAACTACCTTTTTAAGTGTTTCTTTTACATCAGATGTGCCAGTAAGTGTGTATCCTAATTGTTCTCCGTTTTTCTTTCTATCGTCTTCAAATTTTTTCTTATCAGAACCTTTTAACTCTCCACCGAAACCTTCATTTTTTGATTCCATTTTAGATAATCTAGAAATAATTTCAGCTTTTTTTGCAACTGATGCTTTGGAAAACCTCTTTTTTACAAAATCATAAGATTTATCTACTTCATAACGAGCGTCTATAGGAGTATCTCCTTTTTTAACCAACATTTTGAAAATCTTTTCT
>Ga0209634_1002523_pt1 | contig 12757 bp, 2 predicted proteins | sample LinPmetageLP40_FD_184043 | JGI IMG/M metagenome (GOLD analysis project Ga0209634, IMG submission 184043) | Marine viral communities from the Pacific Ocean - LP-40 (SPAdes) (version 2) | ecosystem: Environmental > Aquatic > Marine > Oceanic | place: Pacific Ocean | collected 2010-08-26 | reverse complement strand
CACTACCACTACAACATATACAAAAGCCACAGATATATCTCAACTTTCTAGTTCAAGTACAGTTTATTTTTTACAAGAAATAGAGGCAGGAAGATTTGAAGTATACTTTGGGGATGGAGTTGTAAGTGCTGGTTTATCTGATGGTAATGTAGTTCAACTACAATATGTAGTTACAAATAAAACTGAAGCAAATGGTGCAAGTACATTTTCATCACCATCTGCAATAGATAGTGTAACAGATATTACTGTAACAACTGTGGCTTCTGCAACTGGTGGCGCAGAACCAGAAAGTATTAATTCAATCAAACTGAATGCACCTTTAGATTATGCGGCTCAAGGTAGAGCAGTTACTGTAAATGATTATAAAACTTTTGTAAGAAGATTATTTCCTAATACACAAGCGGTTTCAGTATTTGGTGGAGAAGATGGTAGTTATGATACTAGCACAGGAGTTAGCTCTATACCAGAATATGGTAAAGTTTTTATTTCAATAAAATCTACTACAGGTAATAATTTAACTCAAGTACAAAAAAATAATTTAGCTAATGATTTAGCTCCTTTTAAAGTATCCTCTGTTACTCCAGTAATTGTTGATGCAGAAACTACTTTTTTAATTTTAAATACAACGATCCAATATGATTCCACTGCAACCACTTCAAGTGCTAGTGATTTAGAATCTTTGGTTAGTACATCAATATCAAATTATAATACAACTGATCTACAGACATTTAATGCTCCATTTCGTCATTCAAAGCTTTTAGGATTAATTGATAATACAGATACAGCTATACTTAATAATACCACAACTGTAACATTGGCAAAATTATTTACTCCTACGATATCAACATCTATTAACTATAATTTAAATTTTAATAATAAATTTTACAATCCCCACTCTGGCCATAATTCATCTGGGGGTGGTATTATTGCATCAACTGGATTTTATTTAAATAATCTAACAACTACAACATACTTTTTTGATGATGATGGCGCAGGTAATCTTAGGACATATTCTGTGGTATCTGGTGAAAGAGTTTATCTTGACTCTGCAGCTGGAACTATAGATTATGTAAATGGAACTATTGCAATAAATGCAATTATAATTACTGGAGTTGCTGATGTGGACAATACTTCATCAAATCAAATTCGTATAACTATAATTCCAAATTCATATGATGTAACTCCTGTTAGAAATCAGATATTGGAAATAGATTTAATAAATACAACTGTAACTGCGGGAGTTGACGCTACAGCAGCTACTGGTGTTGGTTATACTACCACTACTAGTACAGCAGCTGGAGGAACTACAACCACAATAACCACAGTAGCATCTACTTCATCAACACCATCTAGTTCGGCGTATTAATAAATGGCAGACCAATCAAAATTTACTAAAAAGGTTTCTCCCCTTATAGAAGGGCAGGTGCCTGATTTTGTTCAGGCAGATCACCCAGTATTTGTAGATTTTGTTAAAGACTATTTTAGTTTTTTAGAAGCTGGTCGATTAACTGTTACACAAACAATTAATTATGTTGTTCAAGAAACTGCAAGTACTTCATATATTCTTGATGAAACTGACGGAGAAAGAATTGTAACGGAGATTGGTGAGGGAACTCAAGGTCAGTTTGTGGTTGGTGAAACTGTAACTGGTGGAACATCAAAAGCCACAGCTAAAATTCTTGTTGAAGATTCTAGAAATACTTATCTTTATATTACAGGTCAACAAAAATTTATTAATGATGAAACTATAACTGGTAGCACCTCTGGTTCAACTGCAACAGTAAATGAGTATCGTGGAAATCCAATACAAACTATTCAACAAATGTTAGAATATGCAAATGTTGATAACACTCTTTTCGATTTCTTAAATCAAATGAGAGATCAGTTCCTAGCCTCTATACCAGAAAATTTAGCTTCTGGGGTGGACAAAAGAAAACTAATTAAAAATATTAAAGACTTATATTCAGCCAAAGGAACGTCTGAAGGCCATAAACTTTTTATGCGTATGTTACTAGATGAGTCTGCAGAAATATTTTATCCAAATGAATATATGATGAGAGTGTCAAATGCAGAGTGGACACAACAAAGTCTTATAAGAGTTATTCCTATCGGTGGTTCTAGTGGAGATGAAATAATTAATCAATTGATTACTGGTGGAACTTCTGGAGCAACAGCGATTGTAGAAAGTGCTGTTACATCCCAACAACAAAATGAAACTTTTAATGACTCTGTTACATCATTTCAAATAGCAAATATAAGTGGTACATTTCTTGGTGATGAAACAATTACAGCTGTTTCTACTTCCAGAGATGTTATAGTAAGTTTTACAGTAAAAGGAATAGTTGCTGATACAGCTGTTACAAATGATGGTATTCTTCATGTTGATACTGAATCAATTGAAATGGAACAAATAGGGAATGCATTTGCAAATGTTGTTGTTGATGGAATTGCTGAGGGTTCTGTAAGTGAAGTAATTATTGATGATGTAGGAAGCAGTTATGAAGTTGGGGATACTGTTTTATTTACTGCAAATTCTGTAGATGAGTCTGTGGCTGCAGCAACTGCTTTTGTAAGTATGGTTGGTGGTGGTATTCTACAAGAGGGAACAACCTCTGATACTATTCTTATTGAAGATGGAACAAATACAAATTTAGAAGATTTTAAAATAGCTTTAGAGTCTACTGAAAGTGATAACTTTTTAGGTGATGGAACAACTACAACATTTACTTTTACTAATTTAAATGGTGTAAGTGATGCTCCACTTTATATGACATTTGATGATGTTGTATTCCCACAATTTAAAAAAGATGGCTCTACTCAATGGACTGTTTCTGCAACACAAATAATATTTCCTGAAGCTCCAGTTGATAGAACAAAAATTTTCATTCGTGGTCAAGAAGTTGACTTCTTACTTTTGAATGCAACAAATGTTGTTGGTGCTACTTCAGTTGATGCTGGTCATAACATTTTAACTAACAATACTGTCGAAGTTTCAGATACACATACCACATCTTCAGATCAAATTGTTTTAGAGTTTGATACTTTTGAAGATGTCGATTCCGCATCTACTGAGTCTGGTTCTATACAAAAAGTTTTTGTAAGTAGTGGTGGTGCTGGATATACCAAACTACCTACTGTTAGTGTTTCAGAAACTACCTCTGGTTCTGGGGTTAAATTAATATCAACAACCACCAATATTGGTGCAGCTAAATCTATGAAGATTACAGATAGTGGATTTAGATATTCTCCTAGTAATCCGCCAGATGCTATATTTAGAGCACACTTTGTTCTTAAAGATGTAACTGGAACTTTCGGAACAGCTGCTGCTTTGACAACCCATACTGGAGTTGTTAAAGGATGGGATACAACAACTCAAGTTCTTGACACCACTTTTGAAAATGTAATTAGACTTCAACAAGAACAGGCTGGAACTTTTAATGAGGGTATACAATTAGAACAAGGTAATCTTGAACACATGCCAAGTGGCGTATTACTTGAGGATGAACAAGATTTTGATGATGGTGAGAATATTATTTTAGATGGTACTGGTACATCAACGCCATCTGCACAAACAATTACTTTCAAAGTTAAAGTTGTTTATGACACTACTTTAGAACAAAACATATTTTATATTCAAGATGAAGCACAACCTATATTAACTTTGTTTGAGGGTAACACATACTATTTTGATTTATCTGATAGTTCACTTTATAATGCAACTACTACATTAAATCATCAACTTAAATTTTCTACAACCTCTAATGGAACTCACAATGATGGTTCAGCTTATACAACTGGTGTTACGACATCTGCATCAATAATTGCAATTGGAACTGCTGGTGCATATATTCAAATAGTTGTAGCTTCTAGTGCACCGACATTATATTATTATTGTACTAATCATTCTGGTATGGGTAACAAAGCTAATACAAGTCAATATGTAACTATAATAGATAATGAGAGTAGTGCAATAATATTTAACTCTACAGATCATGGCCCAAATATTGCTAACATTAGTTTAGAGTCTGGAGTTGTAGGCAGAAAAGATACTGATGTAATTTTACTTGAAGATAATAGTGGTGCAATATTTTTAGAAGAAACAATAATTGGCCAACTAGCAGATGTTGGTGACAATCTTTTAATTGACAGATATAGAGAAAATAAAAATGCTGGTTCTCAATTTGTAATTCTAGAAGAAGATGGCGGTGGAAAATTATCTACAGAAGATTTTGGTGATTCACTTATATTAAACTCCTCTGCAGCTTCTACTGATGAGGGTAGTAGAATAATTCTAGCAGATGAAACTGGTGATGGTAATATTGTATTAGATGGAACAGATAGTTCTTCTACTGACGCAGCATCAGATATTATTAATGAAAGTCCTATTGACTTTTCAAATCGCGATGTTGTTATAACAGATTCAAATGGTGGTAGCGGAACAATCGTTACCGCAGATATTGCAACAGGCACAACCGAAGTTGCAACTACATCAACAACTGCAGGAGAATATAATAAAATTTCACACAGACTTGGAGAAGACTTAGTTCGTATTCAAGACTCTTATTATTATCAAGACTATTCTTATGAAGTTCAGATTGGTCAATCTTTCGCAACATATGTTAACGAACTTAAAAAGTCTGTGCACCCAGCTGGTTTCCAACCATTTGGTAAAGTTACACTAGCCACATTAGTTTCTGCAGAGATACAGACTGCAGCTGCAGGGGTTGCAGCATATACTGGTGATACCGCAACATTCTCACCGATACTCGCATCTACATTTGAAACAATCTTTACTCAAGTTTTACAATCTAGATTACAAACTGTTGTTCCTATGGAGATAGGTAATAGAGATGAAAAAATAATTCAAGAAGATGGAGTTCTGCCAGGAGATAACTTAGTGCTTGACGCGTCAGCTGCTAGCACTGATGTTGGAGATAATATATTATTTGAAGATGGACAGGGAATGGATTTGGAAGATGGCTTCCATATGATTGGAGATGCTTTCTTATATGAAGTAAATACTAGAACCCATGATGATTTTACAACTGCAGGAACTGGAACTGGTGGTGGTAGAATGATGAGTGAAAAATCTCATGCTCCATCTGGTAAAGGTGATAGAGTTGTAGTAAAAGAATTTGTAACAAAAATTAGTGCAAGGCCTACACCTAAGAGAAAAAGAAATCTATTAATTTATTTAGCAGAAACACCTTTTGGTAATGAAAATGGTGGAGATGGAATAGCACTCGAAAGTAGTGCGGGGGTATTTGACACAGGTAACCTATTAATTGATGGAACTTTACCTTTAGATCAGACTACTACATTTACAGAACTTGAAAAAAATACCATAGGAGATAATATATTATTAGATGGAACATCTGCGACTGCTGCAGATGCTGGTGATTCTTTATTATTAGAAGATGGTTTTACACTTACATTAGAAAGACAATCATTAGGTGTAGATGGAGAAACATTTAGAATATTAAATGAAGATGATGATGGTTCTAAAACTTCCAGAATAACACAAGAGGGTGGAGAGTGGAATTTTCCTCTAAACTTTGCTTCTAATATTGGTGACAGATTAATATTAAATGGCAATAATAATAATGAAGAAACGATTCCATTATCAGACATTAATCATTTTCAATTTAGTGATATTTTAAGAAAAGAAAAATTCATTATCAATGATGGTAGTACAAATATATTTGACATTAATGGTGGTGAAGATGTTGGATTACAAATGGAAGATGCTGGACAATTATTGTTAGAGGATGGTTATCATCTTGCACAAGAAACCACGAAAAGAAATAGATTTGATTTAGAATTAAATGGTGCATTAGTCGTAGAAGACTTTGATACTATTTCGACTGTAGAATTATTATTAGATGAAAATGAAGACAATATAGTTTTTGAAGATTATACAGAAAATTCTTTTTGGGGAAGTAGAGGTTTAAATAATGTTACAAATTTTGGTATCAAACTAGAGTATGGTGAGGGTACGATTTTATTAGATAGTCATGGTGGTGACACTAGTATTGATTTAGGGGCTGGCGACCAGTTAATACTGGAAGAAGATTTTACTATCACGACCGCGGTTGCTTTAGAATCTACAAATAAAATAATTAGTAAAGGACAAATACCTCTTAAAAATTTAACCCTAAATAGTAATGAAATTTTAAGAGGTTATGACCCAATAGTAAGGTCAGCAGATATTAATGTCAGAAGTACTGGTGAGCTAGTATTAGAGGACGCAACAGATACAACTAATAGTAACACAAATTATTTACTAGAGGAAACAAACGGAGATAATTTAGATTTAGAGGGTGCAACTGGCCTAACAGTTTAATAAGTTGTATAAATAAAGTAAAGGTGTAAAAATGTCGGCAATAATTACAGAAAAATTTAGACAACATAATGCAAATCAATTTTCAGAGTCATTTACAGAGTCCTCTAAAAATTTGTATTATTTGTTTTTAGGAAAAGCAGCTGCTTTTTCTTCAGCAACAACTGGTGGTTCAGATAGCTCTCCACCAACCCCTGGCGATAATCCAAATGATGAATTTAGAGCTTGGGACTCAATGTTGGCTGCTAAAAATATTACATCTAGTGATATCTCTTTTGCTCTTCCTCGTAGGAATTGGTCAAATGGTTCTACTTTTGATATGTATCGACATGATTATACTTCATCAAATACAACCACATCTAGTGCATCAAATCTTTATGACTCAACTTTTTATTTTGTAACTTCAGACTTTAGAGTGTACAAAGTTCTTGACAATAATAATGGAACTGCATATAGTGGAGCAGAACCGACATCTACCTCTACAACACCTTTCGCTCTTGGAGGATATATTTTAAAATATATGTATACTATAACTCAATCAGAGATTTCAAAGTTTGTAACTACAGACTTTATTCCAGTATCAACTGACAGCACAGTATTGGCTGCAGCCACAGATGGAAAGATTGAAGCACTTAAAATAACTGCGGGTTCTGGTTATACCAATGGAACGTACTACGCAGCTGTCTATGGAGATGGAACATCCGCAGGAACATCCTCTGGAGCCATTGTAAGAATAACTGTTGCAAATAATGCTATTGCTGCATTTGGACTAGTTGCTGGAACTGACACAACAATGCATGCAGGTGGAGCAGCATATACATTTGGTTATGTAAATCTTGGAGATGATTATATCTTTAGTGACGCAAGTTTATCATCTTCTTCATCTTTAGGTAGTGGTGGCTCAGGTGGAGCAATTGAAGTTATTATTAGTCCTGATGGTGGCCATGGGAGTAACGCAGTAACAGAACTTGGTGGTCATTATATAATGGCAGCAACAACTATTACACAAGCTGAAGATGACAATTTTACAGTTGCAAATGATTTTAGAACTGTAGGTATTATAGTTGATCCAACAAACTTTGGAACTTCAGTAGTGGCCACTTCGTCAACAGCTAGACAAACTTATGTTGTAAAGATGGCATCATCAAGTGGAACATTTCAAGCTGATGAAGTAATCACACAAGCATCAACTGGTGCTGTAGGTAAAGTGGTAGAATGGGATTCTACATTAAGTTTACTTTATTACCAACAAGAAAGTTTCAAGGGATTTGGTACTAATTCAACTACTGGTGGATATGTTGCTTTTAGCGGAGCAAATCTTATAACTGGTGGAACTTCTGGTGCGACTGGAACACCATCTACTGATACTGAATCTGTAACACTTGCAAATAGTACAACACTCTCATTGACTACTGGTTATGCAAATCCAGAGTTAGAACCAGATAGTGGAAATATTATTTACCTAGAAAACAGAAAACCTATTCAACGAGCTTCTGACCAGACAGAAGACATTAAAGTTATAATTGAGTTTTAAATATGGCACAACTTACAAATCTAAATGTATCACCTTACTATGATGACTTTGACAAGACTGACGATTTTCATAGAGTATTATTTCGCCCTGGCTTTGCAATACAAGCTAGAGAATTAACAACTCTCCAATCAATACTACAAAATCAAGTAGAACAACATGGTAATCATATATTTAAAGATGGAACTGTTGTTATTCCTGGCCAAGTATCTTATTCATCTGATTATTATTCTCTTGCTCTTGAGTCAACATTTGGTGGAGAAGATATTAACGTAAGTCAATTTTACAATGCAACATCGCCAGTATTATTAACTGGTGCAACTTCTGGTGTTAAAGCACAAGTCGTAGGATTTGCAGCTGGAACTACAACTGAACAACCATTTCTTTATGTGCAATATGTCCAAACTGGTGATGATAAAACATCAGATAGATTTTTAGATAGTGAAAATATTTCTGCAGACGCTACTATAACTCATACAACATCTTATGCGGCTGCTGTTGCTTCGGCCACAACATTTTCATCAAATGCAGCTGATCAAGGTTCTGCTGTTACAGTTGAGGAGGGTGTATATTTTGTTCGTGGTCAATTTGTAAGAAATTCAAAACAAACTGTAGTATTAAGTAACACTTCAAATACAACTACATCTAGAGTTGGTTTTACAATTACAGAAACAATAGTGACTCCAGAAAATGATACAACTCTTACTGATAATGCAACTGGGTCAAATAACTATGCAGCCAAAGGTGCACACCGACTGAAAATTACTTTAACTCTTTCTAAGTTAGATATTGATTCTATTGCAGATTCAAATTTTGTAGAATTAATTAGGACACAAAGTGGTAGAGTCACAAATGATGCAAGGTCTACTGAATATGCTGTTCTTGGAGAAACACTTGCTCGAAGAACTTTTGATGAATCTGGTGATTATACTGTAAGGCCATTTCAATTTGAAATTAGAGAGTCATTAGATAATGATTATAAAAATGAAACTTTTGAGGGAGTTTATGGTTCTTCTACTGCTACTACTGATGATGGCAATACAGCAGGTGCAGATAAATTATCAATTTCTATTACGCCAGGCAAGGCATATATTAAAGGTTACGAAGTTGAGAAGATTGCAACTACATTTAAAGATTTAACTAAGGCAAGAACTTTTGATACAGTTAATGCTGGTATTACTACCTTTGAAATGGGTAACTTTGCATTCGTAGATAATGTGCATGGTATGCCAGATATTTCAAGTATCTCTGGTGAAACTACTCCTTATAAAGAAGTGGGTTTATTTACAGATTTTACTGCAACTAGAGGTTCATCTTCTGGTTATCAGATTGGTGTTGCAAGAGCAAGAGCCATGGAGTTCTTTTCTGGAACACAAGGTTCAACTAATGCTCAATATAAGTTATTTTTATTTGATATAAGAATGTTTACATACATTTCTCTAAGTGGTGTAGCATCTCCTACACTTGTTGCAACTCATACATCTGGTGGTGTTCAAATTAAAGGTACATTCTCTGGCGCAACTGGACTTGTTTATTCTAGTGTATATGTAACTGGAACTGGGAGTAGTTTACAAACTCGTTTTGCACTTACAAATGTTGTTGGAACTTTTGCAAAAGGTGAAAAGATAATTGCATCAGATAGTGCTGAAACTGGAAAACTAGTAGAAGATTCTGCTAATGTTGATTTAACTATTGCTGATATTGCTGGTTCACATGATGCAATTGTATCACATAGATTTGAAGAAGTAAGACAAGTTTTTGGAGAACTAGGAACTGTAGACTTTACTGCTGATCTAATAATGGCCCTTGTAGATGCTGATGGTCAAATGTTACTTGATGGTACAGATGCAGGCTCCATTCGAGCTGGTATAGCAGCTACTAGAGAAGCTTTAATAGATGCAAATGGTTCTGATAATGTTGGACTAGAACCAATCAGAGTTGCACAATTAATTGAACCAGAAAAAAATGTATCTATATTTAAGATGCCTAAGGCTCCAATTAAGACACAATTAACAGCTACAAACTCTGGTGCAAGTGATACACAATTTACTGTTCGTAGACAATTTGTAGGAACAACAAATTCATCTGGTGCAGTAACATTTACTGCAGGAACAAATGAAACTTTTGGTGCATTTGCATCTGTAGACTATATGTTAACTATTATAACTGCAGGTGGTGGAAGCGGTGTTGCTGGTGATGTTGTTTTACTAACTGATTCAAAAATAGCTGGAGAGGGTGGTTCTTCAATTACTATAACAGATAGTACAATTTTAGGCTCTGCAGCTAAAGTAAAAGTTATTGCAACAATTACAAGAACAAGTGTACAACCAAAAATTAAAACTACAAATCTTTCTAAACAATTAAAAGTTTTATCAGCTGATGCTGATGGTGCTTTTGGTATAAGAGCAACAGATAGAGAAATATCTCTTGGTCGATCAGATGTATTCAAACTTCAAGCAGTCTTTGACTCACAGTCAACTAGTGCTGATGCTACAACTCCAGAATTAACAATAACAAGTATTGTTGGAACTTTTCAAAGGGGCGAAAGAATAACTGGTTCATCTACAAATGCAAGAGCAAGAATTATTGATACCTCAAGTCCTATGTCTTATGTATTAGAAGATGGATTTGGTTCTACTGATTTTTCAACTGCTGATACGATTACTGGTGTAAACTCTGGTGCAACAGCAACTGTTACTGCAGTGACTGCAGGTAGTGAAATTGTAACTTCAAGATTTACATTAGATACAGGACAGAGAGATAACTTTTATGATATTGCAAGAATAGTTAGAAAGCCAGGTTCGGCTGCACCTCTGGGAAGATTACTTGTCGTTTATGATTATTTTTCTCATGGTGCAGGAGATGCATTTACTGTAGACTCCTATACGACTGTTTCAGGCCAAATGCAATATGATGACATACCAGTATACTCTGCTACCAGAGCTGATCCAGATGGTGCTGAGCCAGCTGGTGAATTTGCACTTGCAGACTGTTATGATTTTAGACCGACTGCAGAAGATGCATCTGGTACTTCAACTACAGTTTCAGTCGTAGACCAACTTGCTGCAACAGACTCAACATTTAATTTTGAAAATAGACAGTTTGATGGTATTGGTGCTGTCGTTGTAGATATGCCAAAACCAGCTTCAAATTTACAATCGGACTTTGAATTTTTCTTACCAAAAAGAGCTTCCTTATTTATTACAAATACTGGAGAGTTTAAAGTTTTAGAGGGTACATCAGCTGAAGACCCATCTGAACCTAAAGACTTAGACAATGCATTAAAACTTGCAAGTCTGTTTATTCCAGCATTTACATTTTCTCCTAGAAATGTTGCTGTTACGAGATATAAAACTCAAAGATTTACCATGAGAGATATTGGTAGAATTAAAGATAGACTTGAAACTGTTGAGTCTCTTACTGCGCTTTCTTTATTAGAAAGAGATGCAGAATCTTTTGAAATTCAAAATGCAGATGGTCTTAATCGTTTTAAGTCTGGATTTGTTGTAGATAACTTTGCTGGCCATAGAGTGGGTGATACAATTAATCCTGATTACGAAATTGCAATAGACCCAGAAAAAAATGAATTAAGACCAAAATGTGTTTTAAGAAATGTTGAATTAATTGAGGAAGCAAATACAGATAGTTTAAGAACAGCTTCTGGTTACCAAAAAACTGGTGACTTAATTACCTTACCATATACTAATACAACTCTTGCTGACCAACCATATGCAACAAGAATTGAAAATGTTCAACCATATATTACTGCACAATGGGTCGGTCAGATTGTACTAAGTCCAGCTAGTGATAACTGGTTTGAAACAGAATTTGCCCCAGACTTAATTATTAATGTTGACGGAAACTTTAATTCAGTATTAAGTGCAAATCAAAATGCATTAGGAACTATTTGGAACTCATGGGAAACTCAATGGAGTGGTGTTATAAACACAAGAGTCTCTGGTAGGTTTAATAGAGATATTAGTTTTACTGGTAATGGAATGATTTTTGATAGAATAGAAAGAACTGTGCAAACTAGTAGAACAGACTTGCGTAGAACTGGTTTACACACAGAGGTTATAGAAAATGTTGTAGAAGAATCACAAGGTAATAAAGTCATATCTAGAGCGATGATACCTTTTATTAGACCAAGAGTGATTACTTTTATTGGAGTTGGTTTTCTACCTAATACAAGACTATATCCTTTCTTTGATGGTAGAGATATTAGTGCCTTTGTAACTCCTGGCACAATAACTTATACAACAGATACTACAATTGTAGCTGGTTCTCCTTTGATTTCAAATTCCGCAGGAAAGATTGAGGGAACTTTTAGTATACCAGATTATAAATTTAAAGGGCAATCTAATATACCAAGATTTAGAACTGGTGAGGTTGAATTTAGACTTACCTCTAGTTCAATAAACACTAGAGCTGGAGTAGCAGGACAAAAAACGAGTGCATCTACTGCAGGTCAAACTACATATCAAGCTCAAGGTATTTTAGAAACAGAGCAAGAAACTATTATTGCAACAAGAAATGCAATCGTTGTTCAAACAAGTATGTCACAAACCACATCTAGAACTTCTTCAACTACAAGAGATAGAGTTGCTAGTAGAGGATTTAGAGCAATACAAACGGAACAAGATAATGAAGATGGAGGAGGTGGAGGAGGTGATGATCCACTAGCTCAAACATTTATATCAAATGATGAAAATGGTTGTTTTCTAACTAAGATTGATGTATTTTTTCAAGCAAAAGATGCTAATCTCCCAGCATGGGTAGAAGTACGAAATGTTATTAATGGATATCCTGGCGCTAAAATTCTACCTTTTGGTAGAAAACTATTAGACTCGTCTGAAATTAATCTTTCAGATAACGGAACAACTGCA
>Ga0209634_1002522_pt1 | contig 12762 bp, 22 predicted proteins | sample LinPmetageLP40_FD_184043 | JGI IMG/M metagenome (GOLD analysis project Ga0209634, IMG submission 184043) | Marine viral communities from the Pacific Ocean - LP-40 (SPAdes) (version 2) | ecosystem: Environmental > Aquatic > Marine > Oceanic | place: Pacific Ocean | collected 2010-08-26 | reverse complement strand
CTTATTAGTCAACCAAATAGAGCATTCGGTAGTTTACCTGCATGTCCTTATGCTAAACAGGCATGGATGGATAATAAGGTTACAGTAAAAGAATGTACAGGTTGGCTAGAAGCATACAGTGAAATACTTACATTAGATGTAGATTTCTCAGAAAAAGATGTTTGTTTACTAGTATTTAAACCAGACATTACTCCTGAACTCTTGAGTAACAACGTAGCATATCTCAACCAGTTTTGGTCTAAGTCAGACTATCTTACTATACTAGAAGATCATCCAGATGAGAGAGAAGAAGTTATGGAGTTTAATTTAAACTTTGGTGAGTACTGTTTATTGTTTGTTCAAAATAGAATGAAACTACAAAAAGCAAGATCAGAACTTGAGAAACGTGGATACTATACACATTTTACCGAAGAGTATAAAAAGGAAGTGCAAGATAGATGACATTGCATTGCAGAATAAATTTAAAAAAAACCAATTACCTACAGATAAGTGACCACAAGATTCTGTGGGCTCGTAATTATAAAGTAAGTCCAGATACAGATAAACTATTACAAATTTATAAACAATACTGCGATTATAAACAGTTTGAAAGTCCGTTGCATTACTACAAAGAACAGTTCACACATGAACATTTTGAGGTACTAGGTTACTACGATAATAAAAAATTAGTTGCGTGGAGTTTAATTTATATAATTAATAAGGAAATTGCAGAAGCATATCAGTTTGCTTGGGACTACAAAAATCCAGAACTTAGGTTAGGTATTGCAAGTTTAACAAACGAATGTGCATTGTATAAGAATAGAGGTTTCAAGTACCTAATGCTAAATGAAGTGAATAGTTATAAGGAAGCAATAGATGGATTCGAATTACTACCTCCCTTGGGATAAAATAGATGACAACTTTGATTTGTGGGATAAGTTGCCACAATATAGATGGATCCATAATAAATTAGAACTTGCAATAAGTTGTGGACATAATGCAGGGCCTATCCCCGTTTTGCCTAAAGTCAGCGGGTATTATTGTTTAAGGCCTATATACAATTTAATAGGTTTAGGATTACATGCAAAAAAGATTTGGATTGATAAAGACAATATGGATCAAATTCATGAATATCATCCAGGAGAATTTTGGTGTGAATGGTTTAATGGACCACACTATAGTATAGATTACGAATGGGATAATGGCTGGAAACCTTTGTTTGCTACTGAAGGATTTAATACTCCAGATAATATGATACAATTTAGTCGATGGGTAAAGATAGTCCCACCTAACATTAAACTTCCAAAGTTTTTAGATAAACTTAAAGATAATAAAGTCTTGAATATTGAATTTAAAGATAGTAAAATATTAGAAGTACATTTAAGATTAGGCAATTTACACGGCGACTGGCATGGTATTGAAGATGCAAGTATAATTGTTCCAGCATGGCAGAGTATATATATGGTAGAAGCACAAGCAAGAGAACAACAAGGTTGGAAATTTGTTTATGATTTTGATCATGCCTTTGCTGGAATGACTGATGCAAGAATAGGATTTTGGTACAGATGAACGTATACACAATATATGCAGAACTAGCAGAGGGTGTAAAACCTAAAGAGTTTGTCGAACGTATTACAGAATACTTTTCTACATTGCCTACACTACACAATTATAGAATTACTAGAATGAAACTAGGATTTAGAAGTAAAGACTTAGGTGAGTGGCGTATTGATATGGAGTTTAAAACTATGCAGGATTTAGATGATGCAATGAATCATGTTCTGCATAAAAAAGATACTATGCATACTCATATAGGTTTTAGTAAACTAGTTGATGCAGATAGTTTAGATCATTTTTTATATAGGGATTATCCTGATGAAATATCACGTAGTTAATTCTAAAACTCAAGCAAAATTTGGCGATGTCTTTGAATATCTAGGTTATTACCCACAGTGTGATTTTATATATCATATGGTTTTTAGCAGTGATGACTTTGTTAATATACCAGATGAACCTGATCTACCGTTACTGCTTTGGCATGCTGAAGAAGCATTTCAAGAAGACACTAGTAGTATTAGCAGAGATTTTTTATATGTTACAGGTAATTATAACTTACCCAACTACTTTAGCATACATGATATTATCAGTAGTGATATATGGTCTAATAAAACTTGGAATGATACAAAAACTAAACTTTTTAATTGTACTCAACTTAAAGATATAGGACATAGACGCAGTGTAATCGCGGCGTTGCACAAAGCAAACGTGCTAGATAAATGCAATTGGAGTTATGTCAATAACACTTGCGATGGTAGTTGGTTTGACAGTGCTTTAGGATTTACACAACAAGACATAGACTATGCACATAGCATAGATGATATTATACCTTATGATCCATATCCTGTAGAAGATATTGCACACAATCAAAGTTTGCCGGACATTTGGAAAGACAGTTGTGTTACTATAAGCACAGAAACAACTTTTCAACACTATAGGACCCAAGTTCCTCCACTTATGCTAACAGAAAAAACCTACTGTGCTATTGCTAATCTTACAATGTTTATTATAGCAGGACCTGTTGGTAGTTTACGTTTACTTAAAGATCAAGGATACGAAACGTTTGGAGATTTGTGGGATGAAAGTTATGATAATATTACTAATACAGCACAACGACTTCGTGCAGTATGTGAATTAATTGAAGAGGTCAGTAAAATGAATTTACCTAAACTACATAGGCATTGTAAACAAAGACTATTACACAATCAAAATGTTCTTTATAATATTGATGTAAAAAGTAGAGTAGATCAAATAACTAATTGGCTTGTAGAAAGTAAACAAAATGAAATATAATATATGGAATAAATGGGATCCACTTAAGGTATGCATGTTAGGCAACAATTATACACCTGAATTTTTCAATGGATTACCCGACAAAGCCGGCGACCCTTTAAAACGTATCTGTGAAGAAACTCTTGAAGATTTAGAAGGCTATAAACGTATACTTCAAGATTTTGGTGTACAAGTTATACAACCTGAAATGGATCGTAAAGAACGTTTTATGGACAATCCTAGCCGCTATCCACGTGGTCCATTGCAACCAAGAGATTATCAATTAGTTTTAGGAAATACCTGTTTTGTCAATTATGGATATGATCATCCATCAATTATAGATAGATTAAATAATTATGCACCTGTAAATTGTATTGGATCAAATGGAATTATGCCTTATTTTTCTTCTGAAAAAACTTATAATATTGTAAAAGGTGCAGATTTCCCTACATACGAACAATTTTTAGAAAATAGTACTAACAAAAATTATTTTGAGGATTTTGTTTGGGAAGAACTAATAGAATTTTCAGATGGCTTTGAAGGCCTGGCTAGTGCTACATGTTTTATGATAGGTAAACGATTATATATAGGAAGAAACGACGATATAATAGATATAGATATAAACGAATATAAAAAAAATTTACCTGAATTTGATAAGTTTCAAATAACAATATCACCTATGGACGGACACACAGACGGCAACTTTCATCCTCTTAAACCTGGTGCTATACTAAGTTTAAAAGATGTACAAACATATAGTGAAACATTTCCTGGATGGGATATTTGTTACTTGCCAGATCAAAGTTGGAATAAAGTTGGTGAATTTATGAAACTCAAATATAAAAACCAAGGCAAGTGGTGGTTAGCAGGCGAAGAAGACAATGCAGAGTTCACACACTTTGTTGAGACGTGGCTACAAGATTGGGTTGGTTATGTAGAAGAAACAGTATTTGATGTAAATGTTTTGATGTTAGACGAACACCATTGTTGTGTTGCTAATCCAAACAATCAAACAGTAAATACGTTTTTAAAAAAACATAAGATAGAGCCAGTCTATGTACCATTTAGACATAGATACTTTTGGGATGGTGGTTTACATTGTATTACACTAGATTTATATAGAGAAGGCAAACAACAAGACTATTTCCCACAAAAGGATCAGCAGATATGATTACAATATATACAAAAGATTTATGTGGATTTTGCCATATGGCAATGAACTACTTAAACGAAAATAAGATAGAATTTAAGGAGATAAACATTGACTATGATTCAGAGGCTAGAACATTTCTTAAAGAAAATGGGCACAAAACTTGTCCACAAATCTACAACGGTAGTAACTTGCTCGTCGAAGGTGGTTGTGACGGATTACTTGCACTATCCAAAAAAGAAATACATGAAAGAGTAAACGGACTAGACTTGGGTAATTTTAAACTATAATGGCTACAAAACTTTATAACTTTGGTTGTAGTTTTAGTTATGGAAATTGTGCTAAAACTAAAAACAATCTTATAGACAAACATATTGGACCCGGTACTCTAGTAGCCGAGCACTTAGGATTGCAAGAAGTAAACTATGCCAGCAATGGTGATAGTAATGACGGAACACTAAGAAAGTTGTACACTTATCCTATAGAGCCTAATAATGTAGCACTAGTAGGTGTTACAGGAGCAACGAGGTTTGGAGTTGTGGGGCCAGAGGATAAACCTACTAAACATAAAAAAGTAAGATTAAAAAATAACATTACTAATAAGATGCAGGAATTTTTTGCAAAACCAAGTAAAGCCAGACAACGTGCATTTACTATTGGACCAGACCTTCCAGTTGAACTAGACTACTTTACAAAAATAAAAGGAGCATTAGCACCTGGTAATTGGGATAAGTTCGAAACATTTACATACAGAACATTATTAAGTGTAGTGAGTATACAAAAAAGATTAGAAGAACTAGGCATGAAGTACTACTTTTATAATACCATAGACAGTCAAATAATGGAAGATGTATTTGTAAAAGAACTACTTACACTAAGAGGAAACATTAACTTTAATCAATATTTCGAACCTAACAATGCTATAATGTCTTGGGTTGATGTTAACAAAGATTTATGGATAGCAGACGACGATTCTCATCCTAACCACTATGCATATAGTATTTGGTTTGAAAAATTTAAACAGTGGTTGCCTAATTAAAGTAGCACATAATATAGTAGGATAAATAATTGTATGAGACCAGTAGTAAGAATAAACGACATTAATCAAGCAGGTGGTGCAGTAACTAATTCACATGCAAACGTTCTTGCGAACGGAAGACCGTTGGCAAAGAAAACATCTCCAGTAACACCTCATCCTCCTTGTAGTCCTAAGAGTCCTATTCACTGTGTAGCAACTTCAGGTACTCCTGGAAGCATAAAAGTAACTGCTAACGGAATTGGATTGTTAAGAGTAGGCGATAGAGACACTTGTGGACATAGTAGAGCAACAGGTAGTCCAAACGTATTAGTAGGATAAAGATATGGCATGTATTAGTGCATTAATTACATCAGTAGGCATAAATGCAATTGGCGGTTTAGCAGGTGGAGTTGTTGGACAAGCATTAGGAAATAAAGGACAGCTAATTGCGAGCACAGTAAGTAATGTAGCCGGAGTACAAGATTTTACATCCGTGTTGACTACTGTTTCAGGAGCATCAACTGGATTTGGAAGTATAGCAGATATGGTTACTGGTGGTGGAAACCCTTTAGAAAAACTTACTGCCGGAATATTACCAGACTTTGAAACTGTAGCGGCAAGTATAGGAGGAGGTGCTTTAAGTGGTGTAATAGGTGCAGACTTTTCGGCTGGGTTAAGCGGATTAGGAAATACATTCGGTGGTGCACTAAGTAAACATACTGGAGATTTGTTCGGAGACGGACCTTTACAGATGATGCAATCAATGGGTATGGCAGAAGGATTTGCCTCTAGTAGTATGGCTATGGCAGGACCTTTTAATAATGCTCTTACACAAAACTTTGGAAAAGCAATAAGCAGTATAAATGGTGCTCTGCCAATAGACGGAAACTTTGGCAACTTCTTAGGAGACGCTATTCCTAATATAAATGCAACAATTAATAATGGATTAACAAATTTTATGTCAAATGCAAGTATCCCAGACTTTGCAGGCGATTTATCTAACCTAGGTAGTTCTTTTGATTTAGGAGATATCAGCAACTTTGGAAATCTTGGTCAAGTAGCAGATAATTTATTAAAGAACGGTGCTGGGGATATAACAGGACTAACACAAGCATTTACTGAAGTTAATTTTGATGCTTTTGGAGATGTTGTAAATTTAAGCAGTCCTGAGTTTAACGATGTATTAGGTAATGCAATGTCAAGGATAACAAATCCAGAGATGATTGCCAACGCACAAAAAATGTTAGGAAGTAATATTCCAAACTTAACTAGTATGGCAGACTTTGGTGATTTATCTAAAATATTGCCAAAAAGTTTTAATAATATAATTCCAAATAATTTCGATGAGTTTAGAACAGAGTTACAATCAATTGACTTGGGCACTATGAGTACACCAAAACAGTTTGGCGACTTGTTAACTAACTTAAAGATGACAGACTTGCCTAATATATCTGAAGTTACAAGTGTACTAGATGATGATGCGGCACTACAAGTTGCAGCAAAGTTCTTAGGTGGAACTGGAATGAATGGATCAGTTAGTGTTAGTGATATTATGGGAACAGTTGGTGGCATAGGTATTAATACTGAAAGTATTATTTATAAAGCTGCAATGGAAGGTTTAGATAATAATGGCGCATTCGCAACTACACGTGCTATCTTTGGTGAACTTTCAACAGGAATAGCAGGAGGCTATACTACTGGTGATGGTGCATATGATACTGATACAATTAACGATCCTAGAGGCGGCAACCATGATGATTTAGATGCTTTTGTCACTGCAAAAAAAGCACAATTAGAAACTGCATTTACTGATATTTCTAATGATAGTTCTATTAGTGGAACTTTTGAGACCTTAACAACTGCTTACAATTCAATGCAACGAAAGTTATTAACTGAAAAGAATCAAGTTGACAAGATTGATATGCATTTAGATTTAAGAAATAATGATCCGCAGAATGCTTTTAACTTTGTAAGTGATTTACAACAAAAAGCAACAGATGACAGATTTGATTTAATTAAAGGAATGATTGACTCTGCAGATAATAATAAATTTCGTGATTATATGGATGCAGCACTTACTGAAGCCAAGAACATACCTTTCTTACAAGACTTTGGTATTAATCCTCGTACTGCTCAAATAATCGAACTTTAATATTATTGTACTGTCTTTTTATAGACATGGTTGACTTAGAGTAATTACAATGTTACAATTTATATATAAATTAATAATCAAAGTGTAGCAGAATAATGTTTAATGTTATATACATACCTAAGATAGAAGATGAAGTAATAGTGGCTTCATTTAATACTAAGCAAGAAGCAGATGCACATATGGATCATATTGCAGAAGTTAAACCAAATGCATTACCTCATCATTACATACAAGAAGTAACATAACATGTGGACAACATTTACAATTATGTACTTGGTTATGGTAATGTTTTCAATTTATTGTATAACACAAATATAGATTGACACTATCTATATAATAGTATATAAATATATATGTAACGTTGAAGCAAGTTGAAAACTAGACTGGACCCGGGGGCGGTACCCGGCGCTTCCACCATAAACACAGTGAGGCAAAATGAGATATAGTAATCCCTGGAGTGGAAGTACACAGTTTTACAAAGGAAGAAGAAAAAAACTTCCTACTGCTGAAACTGACACTGAATACCAAGATTACTGTAAAAGAAAGAAAAACAAAGCCAAGATATTAGATTATAAATCTTGGTGCCGCAAACAAAGAAAACGCGGTATGTTTTAGTGTGTTTATGATGGGGGCGAAATAGGATCGACAGATAGACAATAGACAAGTGGAGTTACCCGGATGTAAGCACGGTTATCGCGAACGAAAACTATAATTGCAAATGACAATTATGCGCCAGAAATGGCATTAGCGGCTTAGTCTAACTAAGCACGTAGGGGTTGGCAACTTACCTGGCAACAGAAAAGTTGCACTTTTTACTAGGGGTGTCTAATGGATTGGTTAACAGATTATATAGAGCAGTTATTAAGAAGATTCATAAAACCTAAACCTCAAGTTAGATACTTGTCTGGTAAAGGAAAAATAGGACCAAAAGGGTAGTTACTTAATAAACTCGTAAGGATCTAAGGTTAGTCCTTTTTATTAAAAGGAATCATAATGGCAAAAAAAGGATCAGGTGATAACTACAAATCTAAAGGAGAACGTAGTAATACATCTAAGAAGTTGCAAAAAGAAGTACGTAGAGATTATATAGAGAACAGAGGTATAGAGAGAGCAATTAATCAAGTTAAGGCTTGGAGGCAAGGAAAGAATGTCATATTAACAGTTGCAAATCCAAGTAAGGCAGAGACTAACAAACCATTCTTAAGAAAGTCTGCTCGCGAAGTCTGGGGATCACCGTTTAACAAACCTTCGACAAAATAGTAGCAAGAGATGCGATAAATACTCTTATAAAAGGAGTATTTGTAATGTATGAATATCGAGCAACAATAGTAAAAGTAATTGACGGAGACACAGTTGATTGCGATATCGATTTAGGATTCGGTGTAATCTTAAAAGACGAGAGAGTTAGAATTATGGGTATCGATACTCCTGAATCTCGTACTAGAGACAAGATTGAAAAGAAGTTTGGACTTGCCGCAAAAGCAAGGATTAAACAGCTTCTTGGAAAACAATGCACACTTAAAACACAAATAAATAAAAATGGTGAGGATATGAAAGGTAAGTTCGGACGTATCTTAGGAGACTTTGATGTTTATGATAGTATTACAGATAGTTGGAAACCTGTTACACAGGTAATGATTTCTGAAGGCCATGCAGTTCTCTACCACGGTCAAGCAAAAGCAGATATAGCAGAAGCACATCTAGCGAACAGAGAAAGACTTATCTCTGAAGGCATTGTTATTCTTTAGAAGAATGCTTGATTTACACGGTTACACCATTCACAATGCATGGAAAAGATTTAATGACCACATGCAGGATTGTTATTTTAACAGATATAAGTATACAAGAATAATCACAGGACATGGTGATATAGCAAATGAAATAAATCACTGGTGTAATGCTAATCATTATGTTCGTTCTTGTGAAAGACAATCTCCTAACACTGGTGTTTATAAGATATTAATTAAAAAACGGTTGACGCAGAACTAACCTGTGTTACTATAAATGATAGTGTAATTAATACGGAGAGTTACTATGTCAAGAGCAATGTTACTATTAATAATGGGTTTTATAGGTGGTGTAATTAGTTATTATCATATGGGTGAACCTAGACAAATTACAGTTGTTGAGCAGATTGTTAAAGAAGTTCCTAAGATACAGGTAGTAGAAAAAGAAATAATTAAAAGGATTGAAGTTCCTAAAATTATAGTAAGAGAAGTAATTAAAGAAATTAAAGTACCTTCATCTACTGTTACTATTGTTAAAACTAGAACAATATATGTTCCTAATAAAGATGTTGTGAAAGTTGACAAAAAAGAATTAGAATGTATGTCTCTGAATATATACAGAGAAGCAAACAACCAAAGTACTGCTGGTATGGTTGCAGTAGCAAGAGTTGTTATGAATCGTGTTATGGATAGAAGATACCCAGGAGATCCGTGTGGAGTTATATATGATGCTCCTATGAGAGAATCTTGGAAGACTAAACAAAATCCTAAACTTAAAGAAGAAGAAAGAATTTATTACCCTGCAAGAAATAGATGTCAGTTTAGTTGGTACTGTGATGGAAAAGCAGACGAGGTTATTAAAAAAGAGAATAACATTAAATGGAAAATTGCAGAAGATATTGCATATAATGTTCTAGCATACGATAAATGGAATAGTATACTAGAAGGTGCAACTCACTATCATGCAGACTATGTAAAACCTAAATGGAGACATAGCCTTCAGTTAATTGCAAAAATAGATGACCATATATTCTATAGAAGCCAATAATATGTTTAATACACAAGATTTAGACAAAGCAAAGGAACATTTCTCTGAACACAGATATGCAGTAATAGACAATATTCTCTTGCCAAAGTACATAAAAGAGTTATATAAAAGTGTAACAACTATAGACTATGGGTATTGGGCATGTAACGGCCAGACACATCTAAAATTTGGCCATAATGAAGATAAAAACTTTAAAGAAATAAGAGACGAATATAGAGATAATGCAGTAGATAATTTTAGTTACTGGCATCGTGCATATTGGATACATGAAGATAAACATAAACAATTTTCTGCTAGATTTCCTAATACCACAGAATTTACAAAAGTTGTTACTGAAGATTACGAGTTAAGAAGACCAGACACAACATTTTTAGAATTAGCAGAAACTGTTAGTGGATTTACTAACATGTATACTGATCAACCTAGTTATAGTTATTATTCATATGATAACTGGTTAGTACCTCATCATGATCCTGCTAGATGGTTGGCATATATATTTTATTTTAATCCTAACTGGAAAGCACATTGGGGTGGACAGTTATGTATAATGAATCAAGACGAAACAACTATTAAAACAAGTATAGAACCTTTTGGTAATAGATTGGTTTTAATGGACGTAAGTGCTACAAGTGGGAAAAGAATAAACAAACATTTTATAAGTCCAGTAAGTTATATCGCACCTTATCCTCGATATAGTTTGGCAGGCTGGTTCTATCAAAAGGATAAGGATGGACCTAGTCCGGTTGACATAACTTAAAGATATGTTACTATAAAGACAGTTATTAATTAAAGGAGAATATTATGAGAGCGACTACAATTTTTGGAACATTAACTATAGCGACTATAATCTGGATGGTATTAGGTATTGCCAATGCATTTGCAGATACAACTACTGAAGGATATACGATAAGAGACCACTACAGGTCTGTTATTAACCAAAAACCTTATACTGTGAATATATGTAGAGATGTACAAGTTAGAGGTGACAGAACTGGTGATATGTTATCAGGTGCGATTATCGGCGGAATTATTGGTAATAATGTAACTAAAAACTTACCTGATGGTGGAACTGCTGGTGCTATAATCGGTGGACTTTTAGGTCGTCAAGGTAGTAATGCTTCGGGTGGCATTAGAAGAGAATGCAATACAGAGACTCGTTACACTGAAAGTCAAGAAGAAGTATATAGTCATTCAGTTATAACATTCGTAAACAATGGTAAGAGATATAAAGTTAAATTTAAGAAGTAATATATTGATAAACTTTTTTAAGCAACCTTTTTAATACAGGATGGTTGCTTTTAAAATCCCATAAAGCCATATAAGCAAATAAATCAGGACTAAGTAAATCGCCCATTTCATCTTTGAATTGGGCAGTTTTGTTTGCCATTCGCAATAATGCTAAAGCACCGTCTTTATCTGCTTTACGAACTAACTCATCAGCAATGTTCATTGCATATGCTTCTATCTCATCAGTACGACTCATATACTCATACTCAGTACTTCTTTTATCTTTTCCTTCAGGGCCGTCTAGTCCATCTCGTTTACTATATTGAGTTTGGTGTAGCAGTTCGTGTTTGATAACATCATTTAGTCTATTAATAAAACCAATACGACTATTGTTATCCCAAACAATGCTTTTTGATTTTGAACTAAATGTTGGGTATATAATGATTTCATCTGTTTCAGGTTCGTATACTGCTCCTACAGATCCTTGTCCAATTTCTAAGTCTGGTGTCGTTTCAATTTCAGTTTTGTATTCAGGGAAAGTTTTAGACATAAGTTGATTAATTTCAGTATATGTCATTTCACCTTGTAGTTTAGTGCTAAGGCCCTTTAAATCTATTTTACTAGGTTGTGTTATTTCTAATATTTTCATAATAGTATTTATGGTTGACAAACGTGTATCCTGTGTTATTATAAAGTATAGTTAGAAACAAGGGAGAGAGTTACATGTCATTAGCATTTTTAGATTGGAAGTTAAAAAAAGTAAACTTACACAACAGGAATCACTATATGTATGGACCGTATAAAATTATGAATACCAAAGGCACTTATGCAAATTGGTATGGTTACTTAGATGGTGATGTAGTTGCTGGTCCGTATGCAACTAGAACAGTAGTTGTAGAAGAAATTTTGCATTTGGAATATGTAAAGTATGAAAACGATCCAGATAGAAGCAGTAGAATTTTACAGGAGATGATGAATGATTAAAGCAATACAAATTACCGCAATGGTAAAAGAAGATGGTGTAAGTGTTGAATATGAAACTGCAAAACACGATTCAATTAGTCTTGCAGAAAAAGACTTGTTTTGGATGGTAGAGCAAACTAAAGCATCTGGCAAGTTTGAAACTGTAGAAGTTGGTAAAAGTGTGTTTAATATTGTCGAAGATTACAGTGATGAAATGCAACAAGAATATTTAACTAAGGAGAATGCATAATGGCAATGCCAGAGAAAGTAATTATACCTGCGAGTAAAGATCCTGGTAAAGGACACTTTTACATAAGTTTGGTTAAATCTGCAGTACGTATATTCGCTGGCATATTTTTGTTGTTTGGCGATTTCGTTCTTGCTGGTTCATTACTAATAGTCGCCGAGTTATTAGGAATATTAGAAGAAGTTGTTTAAATAATAATAAATACACATATAGAAAACATAGATAGTTTATAGGAGTATTTAGAAAATGGCAAGTGCAAAAACGATTAGTGACGAAGTTGCCGCAGACGATAACGGTATTTCAGCATCGGCTAATCCAGCGAACAACGCTGCTTTAACAATTGGTGGTGCCCTAGCAGATGGTGGTTCAGTAACATTCGCAGGTGGTAGAACAGTAGAGATCACATCAGCCGGTAATGATGC
>Ga0209634_1002520_pt1 | contig 12770 bp, 18 predicted proteins | sample LinPmetageLP40_FD_184043 | JGI IMG/M metagenome (GOLD analysis project Ga0209634, IMG submission 184043) | Marine viral communities from the Pacific Ocean - LP-40 (SPAdes) (version 2) | ecosystem: Environmental > Aquatic > Marine > Oceanic | place: Pacific Ocean | collected 2010-08-26 | reverse complement strand
TCCCATACTATTACAATGGCTGATGGAGCTACTGACCAGTTTAGAAGTACCTTCTTACGCCTTACAGGTGGTGGTCAGGCTTGTACAGTCACACTGGCTCCCAACACGCTATCTCATACTTGGATCATGCGTAACGAAACCGCTGCCGCTTTAACGCTTACACAAGGCTCTGGTGCCAACGTAGCTATTGCTGCGGGTCAGACTAAGATTGTTGCCACGGATGGCGCAGGATCAGGCGCTATTGTCTATGAGATGGATGACCTAGAGCTAGCGGGTAATTTGCTTGTTGGCGGCACATTGGGTGTCACTGGCGTTTTAACTGCTACATCCCTAGATATATCTGGCGATATAGACGTAGACGGCACAACCAACCTAGACGTTGTGGATATTGATGGCGCTGTAAACATGGCAACTACCGCCCTCGTTACAGGCGTATTGACCACAACTGCGGCTACTGTGTTTAACGGTGGTTTTGCTTCTAATGCGGCTTCAACTATCACCACAGCAGATAACACCGACACCCTTTCACTTATCTCTACTGACGCTGATGCTTCCTTCGGCCCAAACATCAGGATGTATAGAAACTCAGGCTCTCCAGCGGATAATGATTTGCTGGGCAACATAGAGTTTGAAGGGCGAAACGACAACTCACAGGATGTGGTATATGGTCGTTTGTTTTCGCGCATTTCAGACGCATCTGATGGATCAGAAGACGGAATAATGCGTTTTGACATTATGAAGGCTGGATCACTGTCTGACGTTTTGACGATTAAACCTGATGAAATCATTATTAATGACGGTTCGTATGATTATGACTTCCGCGTCGAGTCTAATGACAGCGAACACGCTTTGTTTGTGCAGGGTTCTGATGGCAAAGTGGGTATTGGGGTTGCGGCTCCAGCAGAAATGCTTGAAATTTTTAATGCTACTGGCCCTGCAATTCAACTCAATGATGGTGGAGAGTTTAAGTCTATTTTTAGACTCGCAGGTAATGATTTAGAAATACGGGGTTCGTCTGGCTCGTTAGAGTTTTACAACGGATCGGCTGATGGGGATTCATCGGCAGAAGCCTTTCGCATCACAGCCGCCCGTGACATGTATTTCGGACAAACTTCAGGGGATGCCGCTGATGTCGGGCATATTATGCAAGCCAATGGCATAATCTTTCATACGGCAGACGGCGCTGGGCCTTTGGAGTTGCGAAGGTTAACCAGTGACGGGCCGATAGCCCAGTTTAAAATTAATGCGTCTCTTATTGGCGTTATTGCAGGTCATAACGGCGATCTGCATATCGGCACTGGCGCATGCGGTGTAAGATTCTTGGATGGCGACCCTTCCATTAGCCCATACAACCCAACCACTGGAGCCAACGTTGATAACTCTATTTCGTTAGGACGTTCTAATGTTCGCTATACCGTTGTTTATGCAACAACTGGCGCGATAAACACTTCCGACAGAAATTTAAAGCAAGACATCGAAGAGCTTTCAGATGCCGAGAAGCGTGTTGCTGTAGCAGCTAAAGGTTTACTACGGAAGTTCCGCTGGAAAGATGCTGTAGAAACTAAAGGTGACAACGCCCGTATTCACTTTGGAATTATCGCACAAGACCTCCAAGACGCATTCACTGCTGAAGGTTTAGACGCAGCGAGGTACGGTATGTGGTGCTCTGACACATTTACAGACGAAGACACTGGCGAAGAACGGACACGACTTGGTGTGCGTTACTCAGAACTTCTCGCATTCATCATCTCAGCACTTTAGGAGAACAAATAATGACTGCAACAAACACATGGACAATTGCACAATGCGACAGAGAACTTAGTGATGGTGGCATTACCACAGCACACTGGCGCGTTAACGCAGAGCAAACCGTAGGCACTGGTGATGACGCAGTGACCTATACAGCAACCTCCTATGGCACCTGTGGTTTTACACCTGATCCTAAGTCTGGCGATTACACGCCTTATGACAGTGTTACAGAAGCAGAAGTGCTTGGCTGGTGCTGGGCCAATGGCGTTGACAAAGATAAAATCCAAACGTCTTTGCAAACCAGCATCGACACGCAAATAACCCCAACAACAGGTGAAGGAGTGCCTTGGTAATGAGCGAAGAACAAATAATCGTAATCGACAACGAAGAGCATAAGTTATCCGAACTTGACGTATCAACTCAGGCAAACATAGCCCGTGTAAACGAACTACGCCGTGAAATATCTACGTTAAAAATGCAAACCAACGAGCGCGAACTTCTCCTGCAAGCCTACACCAGAGCCATTGTTGAAGGGGTTAAGCCTGTTGAAGAAGCTGAAGAAGTAGAGGCAAGCTGATGGGCTATATACTAGATGCATTTAACATTGCAACTGCCGCCATTGCTCTAGCCTCTGCTATCGCGGCTGTAACGCCTACCAAGAAAGACGATAACTGGGTAGGTGTGGCACAGGTTTGGCTTGACCGGATCGCTCTAAATATTGGCAAGGCTAAGGACTAAGTTATGGGTGTTATGAGTGACGCGCAGAAGCGCAAAATGATTAAAGAATTGAAAGGTGCAAGTAAGCTCCACGCCGATCAAGCAAAGCGCCTTGAGCGCACGTTAGAGAAAAAGACTAAGAAGTAATGTGTTATCTGGCGTTGTCAGAGGAGTACGGTTTGGACAAGAGCGACAAGGCTTTACAAGAAATAAATACTCATGAGCGTGAATGCGCCTTGAGGTACGAAAATATTGAACGACGTTTGGAGTCTGGGTCTAAGAGGTTTGACCGTTTAGAGAACATGATCTGGGGCGTTTACGTTGTTGTGCTAGGGTCGGTATTAATACCGATATTGCTGTCTATGAGGTAGAACATGATTGCTGAAATCTCCGCGATTGTAGCTGGTGTCAATATGGCCTCAAACGCGCTGAAGCAAGCGGCTGCCAGTTGCGACGACCTGTCTACAATTGGAAATTTTTTGTCTAAGCTAGGGGGAGCTGAAGTAGAATTAGCCAAAGCGCAGAACGCAGGCAAGTTGTCTGAGGCTGACGCAATTAAAGCGGCACTTGCGCGAAAACAGATAAAAGACACCATGCAGGAGGTGAAAGATCTGTTTGTCATGAGTGGCAACGGGCACTTATATCAGCAATGTATGCAAGAAATGGCTAACGCCCGTAAAGCCAAACAAGAAGAGTTGGCTAGGGCTGTAGTTGAAAGAAGGAAGTTTAGAGCGCAAATGAAACAATACGCCTTGGTCTTTATGGTGGTTCTAGTGCTGGTTCCAGCGGCTGTTGGGGGTTTATTAGCTTGGTTAACAAATAGATGATTTTAGCGTTTTTACTAGTGGTGATTGTGGAGGGTGAGCGTTTGCCAAACTCTGAAAATTGGCTGTTTGCAAACGTCCTCACCTGTAATTCTGCTGCCCACTTTGTGGAAAGTGGCGCGACCTCACCAAATCAAAAACGGGGATCTCAGAACAACATTAGCGCATACTGCGTCCCAAAATCCGTCTCTAAAAACACCAAACTTTGGTACTGAAACATGAGCATCGCATCGTTAGTGGGGCCGGTCACAGGGCTACTTGATAAGTTCATCGAGGACAAGGATCAGAAAAACGCCTTGGCCCATGAGATTTCCACGATGTCTGAACGACACGCTCAAGAGCTTATGAGGGGTCAGCTAGACGTGAACAAGACCGAAGCTGCACATAAGTCGTTATTTGTTGCTGGCTGGAGGCCGAGCATCGGGTGGGTGTGTTCGCTGGGCTTGCTCTACAACACCATTATTGCCAACATTCTTGGCATCTGGGTAGACCTACCTGAAATAGATACAACTCTGCTTGTTCCGGTCATGATGGGGATGCTTGGGTTGGGCGCAATGAGATCCTATGAGAAGGTCAACTCTGTGGCGAGGGAGAAATAATGAGCAAACCTAAAGACTAGGGCTAAAGCTTAAAAAGGTATACAATGCTGCAAAGGTTTGCAAACAAGGCTGAATTATATGAAAACAAGCGCCGAGGGATTAGCCCTAATCCAAAAATTTGAAGGGTGCAGATTAGAGAGTTATAGGTGTTCCGCAAACGTCCCCACCATTGGGTTTGGACACACAAAAAACGTAAAGGATGGCGACACTTGTACTCAGGACGAAGCAAATCAACTTCTCTCTGATGATCTACAAGAGTTTGAGGGGTATGTAGAAAGATTAGTTGAGTGCGATCTTGAACAAAATCAATTTGATGCATTGGTCGCATGGACTTTCAACTTAGGCCCAACAAACCTAAAAGATTCTACCCTCTTGAAGCGCCTAAATGGTGGAGACATGGCGGACGTTCCACACCAAATGAAGCGTTGGAACAAGGCCGCTGGAAAAGTTCTTGATGGACTTGTCCGACGCAGAGAAGCCGAGGCTTTATTGTTTTTGGGGCAGAGTTGGGAAGATGTCTGATCTGGCATTAAAAGATTTTGATGTTTTATCTGAGCAGGAACAGAGAGAAGCAATTGCTCTTCTGCGTAGATATAAACAGATAGAAAAACAAGATGAGTGCCAAGGCGATTTTATAAAATTTGTGAAAAGTCAGTGGCCCGATTTTGTCGAGGGCAGGCACCACAAAATTATTGGCGAAAAGTTCAACGCAATTGCCGAGGGCAAACTAAAAAGGTTGATCGTTTGTTTGCCTCCAAGACATACCAAATCTGAATTTGCGTCTACATTTTTTCCTGCATGGATGATGGGCCTGCGCTCAAACTTAAAAATTATCCAAACCACTCACACGGCTGAACTTGCAGTCCGCTTTGGTCGTCGCGTAAGAAACATAATTGACTCTGAAGATTTTCAGGAAGTTTTCCCCGAACTAAAGCTTCAGGCTGACAACAAATCTGCGGGTCGATGGACCACGAATGGTGGCGGAGAATCGTTCTATGCGGGTGTTGGTGGAGCAATTACAGGCAGGGGCGCGGACCTACTAATTATTGATGACCCGGTTTCTGAGCAGGACGCTCTAAGTCCAACAAGCATGGATGCCGTTTACGAGTGGTATACGTCTGGGCCACGACAGCGCCTACAACCGGGCGGGATTATTGTCATAGTCATGACCCGTTGGTCCGCAAAGGACTTGGTCGGCAAGGTTTTAAAGAAGCAGGGCGATGACAATGCAGACCAGTGGGATGTGGTCGAATTCCCGGCAATAATGCCCGAAACTGAAGAACCTTTATGGCCTGAGTATTGGAAAAAAGAAGAGCTTTTATCGGTTAAAGCATCCTTGCCAATTAGTAAATGGAACGCGCAATGGATGCAAAACCCCACTGCGGAAGAAGGCTCTATTGTTAAACGTGAGTGGTGGCTCCGATGGGAGGGCGATGTCCCGGCTTACAGTTACGTTATTCAAAGTTACGACACCGCGTTCAGTAAAAAAGAAACGGCGGACTACAGTGCGGTTACCACTTGGGCGGTTTTTCAGCCGCTCGACGGCGGCGCAGATGCAATTATATTGCTGGACGCAAAGCGTGTGCGTTTAGACTTCCCTGAACTAAAGAAAATGGCTTGGGAAGAGTACAAATACTGGGAGCCTGACTGCATTTTAATTGAGGCAAAGGCTTCTGGCACTCCGCTCACTCAAGAGCTTAGGCGTATGGGCATACCTGTTACAGCCTATACACCGTCGCGGGGTCAAGATAAGATTGCCCGGATGAACAGTGTTGCGCCAATTTTTGAAAGCGGAATGGTTTACGCTCCAGAGGAAACTTTTGCAGAGGAAGTCATGGAAGAAATGGCCTCTTTTCCTTTCGGGGATCACGACGACTACGCCGACTCTGCGACAATGGCGCTTATGCGATTTAGGCAGGGCGGGTTTTTGGCTTTGGCAACCGACTACCCTGATGAAATTAAGCCTCTTAACAATGACAGACAGGTCTACTACTGATGGCAATTGAAAGAAAAGAACAACTAGCTGGGACCGCAGACAATCCAGACATTAAGGTGCTTGGAGGTGAGTTTGAAGTGTTCCCTGAGCCATCAAGGGATGACCAGATCCGAGACGCGGCGCAGATACTGGTTACCGAAGAAGAAATATTGGTTGATGATGAAATTGACGCGCCAATGGAAGTTTCTACATTAGATTTTGACGCAAACCTTGTAGACGAGATTGATAGCTTTGAGCTATCAAGTTTAGCTAATGATGTTTTGTCATCTATCAAGTCTGACAAGGAATCTAGATCGGACTGGGAAAAGACATATGTTGACGGTTTAAAATATCTCGGCATGAAGTTCGAGGAAAACCGCTCTCAACCATTTGAAGGTTCGACCGGGGTAATCCACCCAATACTGGCTGAGGCGGTTACTCAGTTTCAAGCTCAGGCATATAAGGAACTTTTACCAGCAAAGGGGCCAGTTAAAACAGAAATTGTTGGGCTTAGGAACGCAGAAACAGAAGCGCAGGCCGAGCGCGTCCAAGAATTTATGAATTATTACCTATTAAATGTAGCTCAAGAATATGACCCCGAAATGGACATGTTGTTATTCTATTTGCCGTTGGCTGGCAGTGCATTTAAAAAGGTTTATTTCGACATGACTTTAGGCCGCGCCCTAAGCAAGTTTATTGAGCCTCAAGACCTTATTGTTCCCTACGAAGCTACAGATTTGACATCTGCCGAGCGGGTTACTCACGTTTTGTATATGTCAAAAAATGAAATAAGAAAGCAGCAGCTTAGTGGGTTTTACGCAGATATCGAGCTAAAAGGCGACGGGCTCTTAGATCAAAGCGAAATTGAGGAGGAGATAGATTCTATTGAGGGAACATCTCCGAGCTACAAAGAAAACCGTGACCGTAAGGTTTACGAGGTCCACACAATACTGGACTTGAGTGGGTTTGAAGACCTTGATGAGACTGGTCAGCCAACGGGCTTAAAGCTGCCTTACATTGTGACTCTAGATGAATCCAGCCAGACGGTTCTTGCCATTCGCAGAAATTACCGCGACATTGACCCGCTCAAGCAAAAGATTAATTATTTTGTACAATACAAGTTTCTCCCCGGATTAGGGTTTTACGGCCTTGGTTTGTCTCATATGATCGGCAGCTTGGCTAAGGCCAGCACCAGCATCTTGAGGCAGTTAATTGACGCTGGAACACTGGCTAACTTGCCAGCAGGGTTTAAGGCGAGGGGTATGCGGATTCGTAATGAAGACGAGCCGTTACAGCCGGGTGAGTTTAGGGATATCGATACGACCGGGGCAAGTCTTCGTGAGAACCTTATTCCGCTACCGATCAAAGAACCTTCTGGGGTCTTAATGCAGCTTCTAGGCTTGCTTGTAGAGTCGGGCAAGCGGTTTGCAAGTATTGCAGACACTAATGTGGGTGACATGAACACCGCTATGCCAGTGGGCACCACAGTGGCTCTATTGGAGCGCGGCACTAAGGTCATGTCTGCTATTCACAAACGCCTGCACTACGCGCAGCGTCTTGAATTTAAACTGCTGGCTAAAGTTTTTGCGGAGTATTTGCCGCCAAGCTACCCTTATCAGACTGGCTCTGGCCCTCAAGAGATTAAGGTTCAAGATTTCAGCGCAAATGTTGATGTAATCCCAGTCTCTGACCCCAACATATTTAGCCAAAGCCAACGCATCACTATGGCTCAAGAGCTGTTGCAATTGGTTCAATCCAACCCAGAAATTCATGGTCCGCAGGGAATTTACGAAGCCTACAGGCGCATGTATGCCGCACTTGGTGTAGACGATGTCCAATCTCTTCTACTACCGCCTACACCGCCACCAGTGCCTCAACCAGTTGATGCTGGCCTTGAAAACAGTGGTTTTATGATGGGTGGACCTGCTCAGGCGTTCCCTCAGCAAAATCATCAGGCGCACGTCGATGCTCATAGGTCATTGTTTTTAACCGAGATTGTTAAAACCAACCCGATGCTTCAAGGCGGAATAATCGCGCACATGATGGAGCACTTACAGTTCATGGCTACCGAAATGGCGCAGGAAAAACTGCCTCCAGAATTGATGCAACAAATGCAGCAGATTCAAGAAGCTGCTAACGCAGGGCAGATCCCCCCGGAGCAGGCTGAGATGATGATGCAAGAGCTTTCCGCAGTTCAAGAACAGTTTTCCGCTCCGATACTGGCCCAGCTCACTCAAGAGTTGTTACAAAGTATTGGTCAGGGCAACGAAGAAGACCCACTGGTTCAAATAAGACAAAAAGAGTTAGATTTGCGAGGCAGAGAAATTGATTTAGACCAAGCAAACTTTGACTCTAAAGAATCTGCTAGGTCTGATGAAAAACTGCTTGAAGCAGAAATTGCTAAACAGCGTATGGAAAATTCAAAAGAAATCGCTGATGATAAGATGGATCTAGCGTTGCAACGGCTGCAACAACAAGCTGATTTAAAGCTAATAGAGTTGCAAGCAAAATTTGGAGGAATACAGTGACCACAAGTTATATTTTACAAAGACAGGCTGAGTTAAAAGAAATGAAGCGTTTAGAGCGACAGGTAGAGCAGTCAATGATGGCTAAAGCTATGAGTGATGCTATTGAGCGTCATGCAGCCGACAAAGCTAGAGTTTTAGCAAAAGAGGCAAGAATAGCTTCTGGCGAGCCTGCTCCAAAGCCTGTTGAAACAAAGCCAGAAGTGGTTGAACAAAAGCAGGTAGCTGTTGAGATTACACCTCCTGCTCCAGTTGTTGCTCAAACCCCAAATGCTCCAGTTTTTGCTGAGACTCCAAAGGTTTCACCTAAACCAAAAGCTACTTCCAAAAAAACTACCAAAAAAGGTAAATAAAATGCCATTAAAGAAAGGTAAAAAGTCGATAGGCGACAACATCAAGACGTTAAAAAAAGAAGGCAAGCCTCAAGACCAAGCGGTAGCAATAGCTATGAAAACCGCCAAGGGCATGAAGGATGGCGGTCAGCTCAAGGTTAAGGTTAAAAAGATGCGTACTCGCGGCACGGGTGCTGCAACGAAAGGTCTTGATTTTTACGAGCGCGTTTAATGGATGACATTGACCTTGCAAATAAAATGAAGCGCGTCATCGCGGATCGTCGAGGGATGATCCGGGATACCATGATGGACGGGTTGCTAACTAGTATAGAACATTACAAATGTTTGCAAGGAGAGCTAACTGCGTTAAACTTGGTCGAATCTGAAATATCTGAATATTTTAAGGAAAACAAGATATGACCAAGCCGAGTGTCGAAAACGCTTATGTATCTAACGATGACAGGGTTCTTGAACCTTCATTGTTAGAGAAAAGCGCGATTGAAAGAATGCCAACGCCTTCTGGGTGGCGGATGTTGGTTCTCCCTTATTCTGGAAAAGGCGTAAGCAAGGGCGGAATAGCATTGACCAAGGAAACGTTAGACCGGGAAGCTTTAGCTACTGTTGTGGCCTATGTCGTCAAAATGGGTCCGCTTTGCTTTAATGACAAATCTAAGTACGGCGACACACCGTGGTGCCAAGAAAGACAGTGGGTGTTAATCGGACGTTACGCAGGCGCTAGGTTCAAGCTTGAAGATGGCGCAGACGTAAGAATTATTAATGACGATGAAGTCATTGGAACTATCCTGAACCCAGACGATATAGTGAGCTTCTTATGATAGAGAATCAAAACGCAGAACAAATTTCTGAAGAACAAATTGAAATTGAGGTCACAGAAGACCCGATAGAAGGTCAGGAAGGTCAGGCCCAAGAGCCTGATGAACTTGAACGGTATACAAAGTCGGTTTCCAAGCGGATTAACAAGCTAAACGCTAAGACCCGTGATGCCGAAACCAGAGCGCAGCAGCTTGAACAAGTAGCTTTGCAAAAAGAACAAGAGCTTCAACAATACCGTCAGTACGCAGTTCAGCAGCAATCGGCTGTTATTGAGTCCGAGTCTGAAAAGATTAAAGCTCAAGAATCGCAGGTTGATGATATTTTCAAGAAGGCGGTGGAGTCTGGTGATGCTGACCTTATGTCAAAAGCAACCACACTTAAAAATGATCTGGCGATCAAGAAAGAAAAGCTTCGTGTTGCACAGTCTCGGCAGGTTCAACCAGAAGCTTATTCGCAAGGTCAGGAAAACTACCAAACGTACCAGCAGCCTGCACAACAAAATGTTCAGCAGCAAGAGGTAGAGCCTACTAGTGAAGCTTTGTCTTGGCACGAATCAAACCCGTGGTATGGTGATCAGGAAAATGAAGAAAACAAGCAGGCGACTCAGTTTGCTTACTTTACTCACTATAATTTAATCAATGAAGGTTACGAGCCTGATTCAGATGAATACTATCAAGCACTAGATTCGAGGGTCGGGAAAGTTTATCCTACCCTAAAGTCCAACACTGATAGTGACGGACAAGTCGATTTAACTAGGGAGCGACCCGCCGTGCAAAGAGTCGCACCTACCTCCGCTGGAGGTCGGCAGCAAACACGAGGCAATCAGAACGGTGTTAAATTCAGCAAAAGCGAATTAGAACGCCTCCGGGGACTGAAGCCGCACAATATGACCGAGGAAGCTTGGTTACAAAGAGTAGCTAAAGAAAAGCAAAAAATTGCTCAGAAGGAGGCAAGCTAAAATGGCAGAATCAAAATCAACACGTTCATCGCGTGAAAGCGGAGCGCACGATAATCAGGCTCGACGGAAACCTTGGCGACTTACGCGAAAGCTAGAGACCCCTCCTGCACCTCCGGGCTATGCCTATAGGTGGATAAGGGAGTCCATGATGGGAGTTGAAGACCGGGCAAATGTCTCGCGTCGAATCCGAGAAGGCTGGGAATTGGTTCGTGGAACCGAATTGCCTGCTGAATGGGAACTACCAACTATGGACGCTGGCAGAAACGAAGGTGTCGTCTATAACGAAGGGTTACTTCTGGCAAAAATGCCTATTGAGACCATAGAAGAACGAACCGAATACTACCAAGGTAGAGCGGATCAAGCTAAACAGGCGTTAGACAATAATATGTTTAACGATTCTCGAAGCGATTCTAGGTACGTTAAGTATGAGCCGAATAGAAGTTCCCGTGTAACTTTTGGCAAATCATAGGAAAATCTAAAAATGGCTAATCAAGATGCCGCATTTGGACTAAAGCCAGTCAGAATGATTGGTGGTGGAGCCTACACAGGTGGACAGAGTCGATATCGTATTGCAAGTGGTTATAATACCTCAATCTTTCAAGGCGATATGGTTGCTCAAGTCACTGGTGGGCACATAGCAATACACGCAGACGCAGGCACTGTGCCTATCGTTGGCGTTTTTAACGGTTGTCGATACACTGACCCCACTAGTGGTGAGCAAGTATTCAGCAACTTTTATCCAGCAGATACTGCTGCTTCAGACATAATTGCGTTCATCATCGATGACCCAATGGTTGTGTTTGAAGTCCAAGCTACGATAGCGTTCCCAATCGCTGATTTGTTTGGAAACTTTGATATTGTTTATACAACCGCTGGATCTACCTTGACTGGTATTTCTGGTGCTGAATTGCAAGTAACGGATGGCGGAACTGCGCTAACCTTGCCTGTAAAAGCAATCGACATATCAGAAGATCCATCAAACTCTGACGTTGCCGCTGCACACACCAATGTGCTCGTCGTTATTGAAAATCATGTATTTGGCATTAAAGGTGCCGGGTTAGCATAAATAGGAGGCTAGATAATGGCTATTTCAAGAGCACAGCTCGCTAAAGAGCTTGAACCGGGACTTAATTCGTTATTTGGACTTTCCTACGACACATACGGGGGCCGCGAATACGAGCAAATATTCGCTATTGAGGACTCTCAACGTGCATTCGAGGAAGAGGTGCTGATCACTGGATTCGGTTCAGCCCCAACCAAAACTGAAGGTCAAAGCGTTGTTTTTGACAATGCAACTGAGTCTTTTACCGCCAGATATACTCATGACACGATTGCTTTAGCTTTCGCGCTCACTGAGGAGGCTTTAGAAGATAATTTGTATGACAGTTTAGGCAAGCGGTATGTTAAGGCTTTGGCTCGCAGCATGGCGGACACCAAAGAAGTTAAAGGCGCTGACGTGTTAAACAACGCATTTTCTGGCAGTTTTACTGGCGGTGATGGCGTATCAATGATTAACACTGGTCATCCTTTAGCTGGCGGTGGTACTGCTGCTAACCGTGCGGTTACGATGAGTGACCTAAACGAGACGAGTTTGGAGGATGCCTTAATAGACATATCAACCTTCACGGACGATAAAGGCTTAACGATCTCAGTTCAAGCAACCAAGCTGGTTGTACCACCTCAGTTGGTTTTTGTTGCCGACCGTATTCTAGAAAGCACACTGCGTTCTGGAACGGCTGACAATGACACCAATGCGATACGCAGCACTGGCGTTCTGCCTCAAGGATATACGGTTAATCATTATTTAACCGATCCAGATGCGTTCTTCTTGTTGACCACTGTCACCGAAAGCGGCGAAGGTCTAAAGATGTTCCAGCGTAGCCCAATGGAAACCAGCATGGAGCCTGACTTCAGCACTGGTAACCTGCGATACAAAGCTAGAGAAAGGTACTCTTACGGCTGGTCCGACTGGCGTGGCATCTACGGCAGCCAAGGCGCGTAGATACCAAGAAATAAAAAAGGGGGCTTATGCCCCCTTTTTTTATGCTTTGTTTTAATCGCTTACGCGACCTCCTCTTCGTTGAATGCAGCCTTGGTTGGGCGCTTGAAGAAGCCAAACTTCTCATCGTCCTCCGATGGCTGAATGGTTGCTGAGAATGATACTGAGCGACCTTTTACGTTCTCTAGCTTAGATGGCACTGAACCCCAAACCTTGAAGCCTCGGTCATCTTGAACCAACATCTTGAGAGTTGATCCG
>Ga0209634_1002519_pt1 | contig 12771 bp, 11 predicted proteins | sample LinPmetageLP40_FD_184043 | JGI IMG/M metagenome (GOLD analysis project Ga0209634, IMG submission 184043) | Marine viral communities from the Pacific Ocean - LP-40 (SPAdes) (version 2) | ecosystem: Environmental > Aquatic > Marine > Oceanic | place: Pacific Ocean | collected 2010-08-26 | reverse complement strand
GAATCCTTCGATAGTTTCAAGGTCCCAGTGTTTGACAATGGCAAATTCCTTAGAAACTATATTCTCGAATGGGAAATGAATTTGCTCATAACGATCATCAATATGCCTACGTTCTTCATCCCAATATAGATTGATGACGCTAGAATCAAACTCTAAAGTCAACGCATCTATTGCAGGCTCAACCAACATAAGATCGTATCCCCAGACCACTAGAGTACCATTTGGCTTGAGCACTCTTTTCGCTTCTTTGAAGAACAATTCAAAATCGAACCAATGCAATGCCTGCCCTACGGTAATTAGGTCAAAATGATCCTCTGAAAAAGCCGTCTTTTCAGCCTTTGAAACTGAATAATTGATATTGTTAGCTACAGCAGCATTTGCCAACTGTTTTTCACTAATGTCGGTCGCTTGTACTTGCTCAAAATACCTAGCAAGTACTTCAGCTACTTGCCCATTGCCTGTGGCGCAGTCCCAAGCATGTGATCTTCCTTCACAATTCGCTAAGATATAATCGTAAAGTTCTTGAGGATAATTCGGACGATACTTGGCGTAAAGATCAGCTTGCTTTGAAAAATTGTCTTTCATTTCAGGAAGCCAAACTCATTTTGCCTGGTGGAGGAAGTTGTTTGCGATATTGAGTTGGAGTCATGCCATTGATCTTTTTGAACGCATTGATAAAAGACACTTTATTGTTAAATCCTGAATCGTAAGCGATTGCGATGAGCTTCTCTTCTAAGTAATCCTGCTGTCGCATCAATTGCATGGCATATTCGATGCGCAAACTGTTCATCAGTTCTGAGAAATTCTTCGCAGTATGTTCATTGATTACTTGTGAAAGCATGTGAGTAGTGACATTCATTTGCTCGGTCAAAGATTGTAAGTTCAACTGACTGTCCAGATATGGTTTGTTCTCTGACAGATGTTTCTCCAACTGGTGGTAAATACTTAGAGATGCCCGGGGTGTCAAGGAAGACTTCAGGTATTTCTTATTCTTGACACTTTGAACGTGCTGGTAGGTGTAGCTATAGTATCCTACAAAATAGATGAAAATCATCATCCCGAAAGAAACCATATAATCGTATTGTATTTCTAAGACTCCAGTCCAAACCATAACGTGATATGCAAAGAAACATAGGCAGTAGCCTAAATATGCCACAGCAATATGTTGTATCCATTTCATGTCAGTACCCTTAATGGCTACATAGCCAACAAGTCCGGCATAGATGAGCAGGTGTACATTTTGAACTTTATTTAAAATAAAAATTACTTGAGGAAAATATTCTCGCATTGCTGCTACCGTAACAATTATGATTAGAAGGTGCGCGAAGTAGGGAATCATATGATAAAGACTACGGGCAGAAATTTTATAATTTCTTTTTATAGCTTTTAGATATAGAAACATCATTGGCCCAATCAAATAAGTCAAAGGCAATATTATCCAACTCATTTTAGGTAGATAAACTAGGTAATTAGTCCAGTATGCAACATAGTACATTAGGGTAAGAGAGAAACTAAATATCACTCCACTCAATAACCTATTTGGAACTTTGTCCCCATGCTTTCCAAACCAAATTAATAAGCTAAGAAACACTCCTTGACAGGCTCCTATCAAAAAAATAATTGTCCATGAGTTAAGAGACGGTTCCATCTTATTTTTGAGGGTTGAATGATTGTTTGCCTCTCAGTAAATCAAAAAAGAGAATAAAATCAGATGCAAGGCTATAGCCTGGATATTGAAAAGTGGCAGGTTTGTTTTTTTCGAAAAAGAAATGTCCTACCCATGCGAACCCATATCCAACAATTGGTATCAATGCCAGTCCCCACCACGTTTGAGTGAAGAGCCCCCAAAACAATATCACAAAAATTAGAGATGTACCAATAAAATGTAATTTGCGTGATGTTCCATTGCTGTGTTCAGTTAGATAGAATGGGTAAAATTCTTTCAAAGATTGATAACGATGAGTATCATTCATAACACACAAAATACTAAAGAATCCACTGCTGTGAAAACCGACCATATAATAACGGCAAAAAAAAGACCAACCAATTGGTTAGCCTTTTTATATTTTAAGAAATATCCTTACTTTTTCTTCTTTCCTTTACCTGATCCAGAAATAGAATCTCTCATATCTGTATCGGCTTCTATATTTTTCATTTTATAGAAATCCATGATTCCCATGTTGCCAGATCTAAAAGCTTCGGCCATCGCCTTTGGAATTTCAGCTTCAGCTAAAATCACTTGTGCTCTTGCCTCCTCAGCCTTAGCCTTCATCTCTTGTTCAACAGCCACCGCCATTGCCCTTCTTTCCTCTGCCTTGGCTTCAGCTACTTTCAAGTCAGCACCTGCTTGATCGGTCTGTAATTCCGCACCTATATTTTTACCAATATCTATATCTGCGATATCAATAGACAATATTTCAAATGCTGTACCAGCGTCCAATCCGCGCTCTAATACAAGTTTGGATATTTTATCAGGGTTTTCTAATACTTCTTTATGAGTCTTTGCAGAACCAATTGATGTAACTATACCTTCACCTACTCTAGCAAGGATAGTATCTTCACCAGCTCCACCTACCAATTGTTGGATATTGGCTCTTACGGTAACTCTTGCTACTGCAATCAACTGAATCCCATCCGCAGCAACAGCAGCTACTCTCGGAGTTGTAATCACCTTAGGGTTTACAGATATTTGTACAGCTTCCATCACATCTCTACCTGCCAAATCAATTGCAGTAGCTTGCTTAAAACCAAGTCCTATATTCGCCTTGTCTGCCGAAATTAGCGCTTTAATTACATTTTGCACATTTCCCCCTGCCAAATAATGCGTTTCCAATTCACTAGTCGTTACATCCAAACCAGCCTTACTGGCTGTAATCATTGAATTCACGATATTGCTTGGTGGCACTTTACGAATTCTCATCGCAACCAACTCAAACAATCCTACCCTTACACCAGAGAAAATTGCGGTGATCCACAAGTTGACTGGAACAAAGTATAGGAAAACAAAGAAGAGAATAATCCCTCCGAACAACATCAGTATTAATGGTAAGCCTGTCATATTTATTAATTAATTGGTTCTACAATAATTTTATTACGGTCAATTTTAATCACTTTTACTTTTATTCCTGTATCTAAATAGCCTCCAATAGAGGTGACTTCATATTGTTTTCCTTCAAACTCTGCTTTCCCAACAGGTTTCAACGCAGAAGTTGCAACTCCTTCATCTTCTATATTCAATTGATCACTAATCCCTTCATTAAACTTGCCTTGCATTGATGATTTTAATGAAAATTGCTCCCAAGCTTTTGACTTGAATCCAAAATAAAGCGTGAGTGTTGTCAGTACCAATGTTCCTCCCAAGATGTACATCCCTGTGGTCTTGTCATATGACTCAAATCCAAAATATACTCCAACAATAATAAAGATTAATCCTAGTAAACCTATAATGGTCGTACCAGGAATAAAAATAAGCTCTACAATGAGTAGGGCTAGGCCCATGATGATCAAAAGAAGAATACTAAACCATTCCATATTTGGCGAATCTACATATAATTAGTTATGCTTACAAAGCATTTATGTCCTACTGCAAACTTTACCTCATTTTCCATTTCAGATGATATGGAGAAATGTCAAATGAGTTGGTTAGGTTAAATAAGTGAAATCAGACTTGAAAGTCTAATCTTCTTTAACTCAATTAACCCATTCAACCACAATCAATAAGCTCTAGCGAACATTACACGCTGAGTTGACGGCTTCCCAGAATACATGCAAACTCCTTCTTCCAGCTCATTATCAACTGGAATGCAGCGAATAGTTGCCTTAGTCTCTTGCTTGATCTTATCCTCCGTTTCTGCTGTCCCGTCCCAATGTGCCATCACAAAGCCAGCCTTGTTATCAAGTACCTTCTTAAAGTCTTCATAAGAATCAACCTCAGTGGTTTTCTCTGATCTAAAATCAGCTGCTTTTTTGTAAATATTCGATTGGATATCTTCCAACAATTTATCTATAGCTGAGTCAATTCCATCCATAGACATCACTTCTTTAGTCTGAGTATCTCTACGGGCCACTTCTACCGTTCCGTTCTCTAAATCACGTGGACCCATTGCGATTCTCACAGGCACTCCTTTGAGTTCATACTCTGCAAATTTCCACCCTGGTTTATGTGTATCTCGATTATCGAACTTCACGGAGATACCCTTAGCTTCCAGTGCCTCTTTGATCTTAATCGCCTTTTCAGAAATAGCATTGAGTTGTTCTTCTCCTTTGAAGATCGGAATGATCACCACTTGTATTGGTGCCAACTTAGGTGGTAATACCAACCCTTGATCATCAGAATGCGCCATCACCAATGCCCCCATCAATCTCGTACTCACTCCCCAAGATGTTCCCCAAACATAGTCAAGTTTCCCTTCTTTGTTCGCAAACTTCACGTCAAACGCTTTGGCAAAATTCTGACCTAAGAAATGTGAAGTTCCAGCTTGTAGTGCCTTACCATCCTGCATCAATGCCTCAATACAATAAGTATCCAATGCCCCTGGGAATCTTTCGCTTTCTGTCTTTACCCCTCTTATCACTGGCATTGCCATAAAGTTCTCAGCAAAGTCAGCATATACATTCATCATTTGCACAGTTTCTTCTACTGCTTCCTGCTTTGTAGCATGGGCGGTATGCCCTTCTTGCCATAAGAACTCTGAGGTCCTTAGAAACAAACGCGTTCTCATTTCCCAACGCATTACGTTGGCCCATTGATTAACCAATAGTGGCAAATCACGGTAAGATTGAATCCAATTTTTATAGGTACTCCAAATTACCGTCTCTGAAGTAGGTCTTATAATCAATTCTTCCTCCAACTTAGCCTCCGGATCTACAATCACCCCACTACCGTCTTCCGCATTCTTCAATCTATAGTGAGTAACCACTGCACATTCTTTAGCAAATCCCTCCACATGATCAGCTTCTTTACTTAAGTATGATTTGGGCACCAACAAGGGGAAGTAAGCATTGCTATGTCCAGTATCTTTGAACATTTTATCAATCACTGCTTGCATCTTTTCCCAGATCGCATAACCATATGGTTTGATCACCATACAGCCTCTCACTGCAGAATGTTCTGCTAAATCAGCCTTTTTCACCAATTCATTGTACCACTCCGAATAGTCTTCACTTCTACTTGGTATTGCCTTCGCCATTTTTGGTATAAAATTTGTACGTTTTAGGTAGATTTTGTTCAGCGACAAATATAAGTTTTTGTAGTGGATATCTTATCGTTCTCTACTATTTGTCATGCAATTGAACTAATGATTCACGAATACAATTGTTACCATTATGAAAGCACTTTTTTTTAAAACCTCCGCAAGTCTGATCATTAGTTTATTCATCATCAATGCTATTCAGGCTCAAGAATATGATGATGTTTATTTCAGAAAATCTGATAGAAAAAAACTAAAGGAGTTAAATGAAAAAGATGGCCCAACTTATGGTAGAGACTCCCATCTATATGATGAAATAGATAAATTGGGCAAAGAGGACGGAGAAGAGATGCTTTCTGAGTATCAAGAGAAAGATTTATCTACTGAAGAGATTAGCGAAGACGAATATGAGGAACCTGTTATTGTCGAAAAACACTATTACTACAGTGATCCATCAACGAGGTACTATCAGGATTTTGATAATGCATTTTGGAACGATCCATACCTATATCAGGGCAATATTTATGATCCTTATTATGATAGATATTATGCTAGGTCGTCTTACTGGAGACCTGGATGGAATGTTTCCTTCTCCTTTGGCAATAGATGGGGAGGGTCTCGATGGAGTAGCAATTATTGGGGTCGATATGGCTATGGAAGTTATGGCTACTACAATTCTTGGAACTATGACCCTTGGTATTATGATAACTATTGGGGTGCTCCATATTATGCAAATCGTGGAAATGTAATTGTCTATGGCAATAGTTCAGGCGAATCCAGAGGGGTGACAAGAGGAAGAAGATCTTCTAGAAATTCATCCATCGCATCTGGTAGTAGAAATTCTGGAAGAATGGGAAGAATAGCTAACGGTGGATCCGATGATAAAGGAGGTCGTAATGGACGACAAACTCCCGACTCTAGAAGATTTAGAAATTCTAACAGGACATACAATACAGATAATACCACACCTAGAAGATCATCCACCAATTCATCTACAAATCCAAGTAGGAGTAATTCAAGAACTTATACCGGTGGAAGCAGGAATTCTCGCAATTCTAACTCAAACACCTATCGTAGTGGGTCGAGATCATCATCAAGCAGCAGCGGATATAGATCAAGAAATACGCGTTCAAGTTCTTCTTCGAGTAACTCTAAGTCAAAAAGCCCCTCAAGAAGTAGTCGATCAAAAAGAGGAAATTAGGTATGAGGTTAAAAGAAATATTAACTCCGCTGATCACGTTATTAATAGTTTTTCAAATTAATGCGCAAGATATTGTTGACACAGCAGTGCTTTTTAGTCAATCCAACTATGGCGGAAGTGCAAGAGTGCAAGGAATCGGAGGAGCCCAAGTCTCTCTAGGAGGTGATATTAGTAGTATCGTCTCCAACCCTGCCGGATTGGGCATGTTCAATCGATCAGCAGTTTCTTTCTCTACTGGGTTGAATTTCATCAATTCGAAAAGTGATTATTTCGGCACAACCACTCCTGATCAGAAGGCCAATTTGAATATTCCAAATATGAGCATTGTACTTCACAAAGAACTTGATAGCAGGTACACAAACTTCAAAAGCAGCTCTTTTGGAGTGAGCTATTCAAGAATCAATGATTTTCACCAACAAGCTACTTATCAAGGGAGGAGCGAAAGTTCCATGCTCGATCTCTTTCTGCAAAATGCACAAGGCATACATATTGATGATTTTAATGATGAAAACTCCTTCGATTATAGTTCTTTAGAAGGGTTGGCAGCTCGTACTTTCTTAATCTTTCCAACAAGTGACATTGACTCCACTGGATTTGGGGACGAATATGTATCTGACATATTGGGCAGCCCATTGCAAACAGAAACTATTGCAATCAAAGGTGCTCAATCACAAATCTCCTTTTCCTATGGAGTCAACTATGATGATATCCTATTTTTAGGAGCCGGAGTTGGTTTGACAGCTGTCAATTACACTTCTTATAAGACATATGTAGAAAGTGATTTCATCTATGACAATCCCGATGACCCCGACTACATCAATCCGCTAAACGAATATTCACTAGAAGAAAACTTAAGCATCTCTGGAGGGGGAATCAACGCAACTTTAGGCTTGATCTTTCGACCAACAGACTTTTTACAAATTGGTGGATCCTTGACTACTCCTACTTATTACAATCTAGATGATGAATATGATGCCAGCATTGTCGCAGATTATAACGGCTTTGATGATGAATCAGCAGTAAGTGATCTTATTATATCCAATTATTCATTGACCACTCCTCTCAAATTGTCTGGAGGAGCTACCTTTTTCATTGGCAAACATGGATTTATTTCTGCAGATGTTGAAATACTGGATTATGCAAAAAACAACCTCAAATCTGATGACTATACTACTTTAGGTGATAATCAGTACATCAGTTCCTCCTATGATAAATCTTATAATGTAAAAATTGGGGGTGAATATAGGTACGATATTTTTAGATTCCGTGGAGGTTACGCACACTATGACGATCCTTCCGTAGTTAAGTCAAATAATAAACGACTTATCACTGGCGGAGTTGGCGTACGTGTCAAAAAGTATTTTCTCGATCTTGCTATTGTGAACACAACTTATGACACCGAATATAGCCCTTACCAGGTAGAAACTATAAAACCCTCTGCGCTTATTCGCAATAACAACACAAAAGGGATAATAACTTTTGGGGTGAATTTCTAAAACCTTGTAGCCATAATAAGGTCAAGGTCTTTATGCTTGAGGTGAAATTTATCAGCAATATATTTATTGGTAATACATCCTTTATATGAGTATACCCCTTTCATAAACCAATGATGTGAAAAGATCATGTCTTCTATTCCTCCCTCTTCTCCCGCGCGAAGGATGGTAGGTGTAAAAATATTGCTTAACGCTATCGTGGCAGTTCTTGCAACTCTTGAGGTAATATTAGGTACGCAGTAGTGTACAACATCATGTTTTATGAATGTAGGCTTATTAAGTGTAGTCAATTCTGAAGTTGCCACACACCCACCCTGATCAATGGTCAAATCAATAATGACGGATTTTGGTTTCATCTTAGCCACCATTTCCTCAGACACTACATGTCTATTCCTTCCTTTTTCTGCCCTCAATGCTCCAATGACAACATCAGCAGTCATTAGGCAATTGCCCAATGTGGCCGTATCGATCGTTGAAGTGTATACTTGTTGACCAAGGGCATGTTTAATTCTTCTGAGTTTGTATATATGATTGTCGAATATCTTAACATCAGCACCCAAACCTTGCGCAGCTCGTGCTGCATGCTCAGCCACCGTCCCTGCTCCAATGATTACAACTTTGGTCGGGGGCACTCCAGTCACTCCTCCCAAAATCACTCCTTTGCCTTGATTGGCAGTACTTAAATGCTCTGCCGCCACCAGCATCACGGTACTGCCTGCGATCTCGCTCATCGCACGAATAATGGGCATCCCTCCTACTTTATCCTCAATAAATTCAAAGCCAAGTGCTATTACTTTTTTTCTACACAATGCTTCTAAATATTCGGCCGTCTGACTTCCGTATTGAAATGCCGAAATTAATATTTGACCAGCTTTTAAGAACTCCACTTCTTCAAGCGTTGGTGGCTCGATTTTCAAAATTGCATCTGCCTGATACACCTCCTTTGCTGAATATACTATCTTGGCACCTGCATCACTATATTGGTGATCCGAAAAATTAGATCCGTCCCCAGCACCAGTCTCCACCCACACTTCATGTCCCTCACCAGCAAGCAATGCCACAGCATCCGGAGTAAGTGTAATTCGTTTTTCTTGCAAAGAAATTTCCTTAGGCATTCCGATAAAAAAAGTGCCTTTGTTTTTCTTTGCTTTCAAAAGGGATTCCTGTGGATATAATTGACTTTCTTTTGCCAACGATTCAAATCCAGACTTATCCATTTTACCCATTTTTCGTACAGTTTATTAGCCTTCTATCTTGATCAATAATTTGTATGTCAATCTTTAAATATTTGTCTGGCAGCAATGATGGTATGAGGGAGGGCCATTCGATAAAACAATAATCCCCAGAGTAAAAATACTCTTCCACACCTATGTCCATTGCTTCTTGCTCATCCTCAATCCTATAAAAATCGAAGTGATAGTATGCCTGATCACTTTTATCTCGATATTCATTGACTATTGCAAATGTGGGGCTATTGACCGTATCGACAACTCCACTGACTTCACCTATGGCCTTTACAAAAGTTGTTTTTCCAGCACCCATTTCCCCATCCAAAGTCCAAACCACATAGCCATTGGCAAAATCCAACACCTCTTTTGCAGCACTCCCTAGTTCATTTAATTCAGCAACTTCAACGGACAATGACCTCATTTCACTTTTAGCCATTCTTCGAATTTAACGAAATTATAGGAATTATCACCTCTTCCATCGATACTCCGCCATGTTGAAAAGTATCCTTGTAGTGATTTACATAGTAGTTGTAGTTATTAGGGTAGGCAAAGAAATTGTCTTCAATTGCAAAGGCATAGGTAGTAGAAACGTTCGTTTTTGGTAAGAATAATCGTTCTGGCTTAAGCCCTTCCATTACATTTTCAGGAGTATAACCCAAGTTCTTTCCTTGCTTGTATCTCAAATTGGTGTTAGTATTTCTATCTCCAACTATCTTGAATGGCTTCTTTACCCGGATCATTCCATGATCGGTAGTGATAATAACTTTTGCATTGCTTTCAGCAATTTTCTTCAAGCTATCTAATAGAGGTGAATGCTCGAACCATGATCTGGTTAAAGATCGATAAGCCGATTCATCTGGTGCGAGTTCCCGAATCATTGCCATATCGGTCCTCGCATGTGAGAGCATATCCACAAAATTATAGACGATTACATTGAGGTGATTCTTTGCCAGGTTTGGTATCTTATCAACAAGTTGTTTTCCCTGATTGTGGTGAATCACTTTGTGATAGGAGGATTTTATGTCATAGTCGTATTTGGCTAATTGTCGTTTCAGAAATTCATCTTCATGAAGATTTTTACCCTCATCCACATCTTCTCCTACCCAGATATCCTTGTGTTTACTAGCCATTTCACTCGGCATCATTCCTGAAAAAATAGCATTGCGCGCATATGCAGTTGTAGTTGGAAGAATGGAAAAATAACTTTCTTCTTTCTCCAAGTTGAATAACTCAGATATGGCCGGTTCCAAAATTTTCCATTGATCGTACCTCAAATTATCAATTACAATGAAGTATACCGGTCGCTCATTGTTGATTTCAGGAATTACTTTCTTACGCATCAGCTGATGTGACATTAGTGGTTTTTCGATGTCTGGATCATTGAGCCACTCTTCATAGTTGTCAATTATAAAATCAACAAAGTTTCGGTTAGCCTCCGTTTTTTGCATCTCCAGAATTTCACTCATGCTTTTATCATCAGTGGTATCCATTTCCAGTTCCCAGTAAATCAGTTTTTTGTAGATTTCTGCCCATTCATTGTGGTCTAGATCTTCATCGAACGCCATACTGATGTTTCTAAATTCTTGCTGATAACTCAGGTTGGTCTTTTCTGTAACCAATCTTTTGTTATCTAAGAGTTTTTTAACAGAAAGCAATATTTGTTTGGGATTGAGAGGTTTGATAAGATAATCTGCAATTTTAGCTCCAATCGCCTCCTCCATGATGTCCTCTTCTTCACTTTTAGTGATCATCACAACCGGTATCGATGGTTTTAGTGTCTTTATCTTTGTCAGCGTCTCTAAGCCTGTCATCCCGGGCATATTCTCGTCCAAAAACACAATATCAAAATGCTTTTGTTCGATTTGCTCAATTGCATCCGAACCACTATTGACCGGAGTCATTTTATAACCTTTCTGCTCTAAGAACAGGATATGAGGTTTGAGCAAATCAATTTCATCATCCGCCCACAATATATTGTAACTCTGCATATATTTATATCTTTATGTATTCGATAGAACCGCTGTCTATCGTAAACTATAAAACTAACCTTCCTTAAAGATTATACGAAAAAATTAGCGCTTATTTTGAATAAAAAGAAAATACTTAATGACCCTGTTTATGGATTTATCACAATCAACAGTGAATTGGTTTTTGACATTATCGAACATCCATTTTTTCAACGATTAAGAAGGATTCGTCAACTAGGTATTGCCGAATATGTGTACCCAGGTGCACTTCATACCAGGTTTCATCACGCAATTGGAGCAACTCATCTCATGTCCAAAGCATTGGACAGTCTTCGAAGCAAAGGTGTAGAGATCTCTGATAAAGAATATGAAGCCGCACAAGTAGCCATTCTACTTCATGATATCGGCCATGGCCCTTTTTCTCATGCCCTTGAATACAGTCTTCTACAGGGGATTCCTCACGAGAGCATTTCCTATAAAATGATGCAGCATTTCAATAGGGAATTCAACAATCAACTCGAATTGTCACTAGAAATTTTCAGAAACAGTTATAGTAGAAAGTTCTTTCATCAATTGGTTTCAAGTCAACTAGATGTGGATAGAATGGATTATCTTAAACGCGACAGTTTTTTCACTGGAGTGTCCGAAGGAACCATTGGAGTCGAACGTATTCTAAAAATGCTCAATGTGGTAGATGACCAAATTGTTGTTGAAGAGAAAGGAATCTACAGCATAGAAAACTTCATCAATGCTAGAAGGCTCATGTATTGGCAAGTTTACCTGCACAAAACGGCCCTTAGTGCAGAGAGAATGATTGTCAATACAATCAATCGAGCTAAGCACCTTGTTCAATCTGGACATGAATTACACGCCTCTCCAGTATTGAACATTTTCCTAAAAAGGAATTGTACTTTACAAGATTTTCAAGATGACTCCAAAATTCTCGAAGCTTTTGGTGACTTGGACGATTATGACCTTTGGGGAGCTATCAAAGCCTGGCAACATGACGCTGATTTCATCTTATCCACATTGAGTAAAAAAATGCTCAAGAGAGAGCTTTTCAAAATTACTTTGGTCAATGAACCTGTTCAACGTGATCATATCGAGTCTTTGAGAGACAAGATATCCAAAGCGTATAACATACTACGAACTGACAGCAGATATCTAATGTCGCATGGTGAGGTTTCCAACAAGGCCTACATTGCAAGCGGACAAAATATTAACATACTAACCAAGAAAGGAGAGGTTGTAGATATTGCGCAAGCTTCGGATTTGCCCAACATCAAGGCCATTAGCAATATTGTAAAAAAACATTACCTCAGTTACCCCAAAAATATAATCTTGTAGTCGCTTTTCCCGCACTTAATATTAATGGGATTTGCGATTGCGCAATTGGCTTTTATGATCGACAGAACTGTCGAAGGTGGCAGTTGCCACATCAAAAGCTAATAAAATTTCGACAGGAACTCAGGCTGGATTAAGGGGAACATAAAGAAGGAAGGGGTGCAAATGTTCGGGAGTCCTGCAATCGGAGGGAAAGATTTTTACAAATCCTATGCGATATTTAAAAACTTGCCTGATTTAAATATCAGATTAAAACAACTTGAGGAAAAAATGCTAAATTTGCCGACCAAATAGTACGAGCGAAGAAAAAGCATGAATACCAAGCAGCAAACAATAAAAAAATCGGTC
>Ga0209634_1002518_pt1 | contig 12773 bp, 18 predicted proteins | sample LinPmetageLP40_FD_184043 | JGI IMG/M metagenome (GOLD analysis project Ga0209634, IMG submission 184043) | Marine viral communities from the Pacific Ocean - LP-40 (SPAdes) (version 2) | ecosystem: Environmental > Aquatic > Marine > Oceanic | place: Pacific Ocean | collected 2010-08-26 | reverse complement strand
GCCCTGCTTCGTCAAAGTCGCGAGGCGCAGTCTGAGCAGGCAATTGCACGGCTGAGGCTGCTGAGCACAGACACACCTAAGCGGGTCCTTGTTCTTAGTAACGTCCCATTGCCTGGTCTTCCCGTAAATGATTGGCTCAAATTCGACGCTGTCGTTCAGGACAAGTCTGATGCGCAGGTTTCCAAAAAATATCAAAAGTTGGAACGTGCGATTGATAGAGCGAACGGACCTGTGCTGCGTGGGATTCGGTTGTCTCCAAGCGGGTTGACTAAAGACGCCAAGGACGTGTTTCCCAGTTTCGAGTCAGCAAAGGAATTCAGAAAAAAACTCTCTTCGGAAGTCATGTTGGAGTGGGTGGAAAGCATTGCAGCTGACAGGGGTCTGTCTGCAACTTCCATGCGGCTCTCGAACAGCATGCGTGGTGGTCACAAGACTCACGCGGTCGTATTCACCACCTCGAAAGGTGCACAGCAATTATCTCAACATCTCTGGCCAGAATTCGACAAACACTTCGTGAGTGAGAAACCTGGGGTCATCAAGAATGATGAAACTGCGGTTCTCGAACCGTTATCATGAACGCCGCAGATCGCGTTATCTGTTGGCCGAGCCCTATTTTAGGCTCGGCCGTGCGCTTAATTAGATCCAGGGTGCCGGCATTTTCATCATGAAAATTCCCTGAAAACCACCCGTGCCGTATCCTGCGACCATCAACGTGTCGCCTTCGACGACAAATGGCAGCTTCTTGGATCCGCTGAGGATGCGGCACAAGGTTTCTGCTCCGGCCAAAAATGCCTCTTTTTTGGATGGGTAGATTTTCGCGGGGCTGCCTGCTGATCCACCTTTGAATGTGATCGTTGCTGCCCAGCCTCCAGGACGGGCAGCAAGATGGAAGCTTGCCACATCTTGGCCGTGCGGATTGCGGCCTACCGCGGGGAGGCGGTCTTTGGCGAACAGTGCGGTCTCTACAATGGCAAGCATATTGGATGCATGGGCGGATCGCGAATGTGTTTGAGTGTCTGTCATAACTTTTCCTTTGTTTATTTACAGAAAGGCCGGGGGATCGATTGAGGTTTTTGAAAAACGCCTTTCATAAAAAAAGGCGCTTTTCTGAAAATCATATCGAGATCAGGCAACCTTTGGCCCTGCGTCTTGGATTGGCAAAACCCCAACGCCTTCGTTTGGTACCCGCCAGAGCACTTGTTCAAAAAGCTATGCTCCCTCGGGATGACAGGGCCATCATCAGACATTCAGACGAACGGGTGCGGCCATCAGGCCGCTGAGGTCTGTTCATCTCGCTTTCACTATTACGCGATGGAGCGAAGGCGATTTTGGGCAGCAAGGGTGCCTAGTTACCTGCATCAGAGGCCAGCTAAGCCTCTCTGACCAAGAGGGGGAAACCACTATACGTTTACTATTAGAAGAAACCCACCTTTGCCTCGGACGCGCGCTTTCTGGATTGAGGAGCCTTCACGAGTGGGCGGCAGGTGGCTGAAGGTCCACGCAGGAACGCGGCCCCTGATTACTTTTGGCCCGCCCTTTCCGGAAGTCCCTGAAATCTAAGCGACGGAAAATCTGCCCGCTTTGCGCACGAAGGCTCAGAGTGTCGCTGCCAAACTGCTCGATCTATGGTGACAGCTCACCAAGCAGCGCACCCAAAAATTCCAAAAAAATGAAGACTCTATTCGCGGCATCGCCGCGTCACCCCTGCCCTGCTGGCGAGGCAGGGGATGACGAGCCGGTTGCCACTCAAAACCAGTACAAACCCCAACCTCAAAAACCCTCTTCGCCAATGAAACTGGCGTACATCCAAAAGGAACTCCAAATGAACATTGATCGATTCACTCAGATCGAAATCGCTAAAGGCGAAGTCCGACTAACTGAACTACTTGATGTATTTAAGAGAAAAGGCCTAACCGGCCAGCTGCCCTTCGGTGCCCGGCTTGACAAGGTAGTGCATCACGTAGCCCCGCAGAACTTTCGAGCCTTCATCGTTACTCGACGCGATGGCGGATGGGTCGCTGATCTTCTACTGCACTCACCGCTGCCACAATCTTTGGTCCGCTTTGGGTCTCCGGATGTCTTGGGCACCCCGGACGCCTCGCCTCATCCCACCTATGAGGAAGCCTGTCGGGCAGGAATAGAGATGATAGCCCAGCTACTCGCATATGCGCAGATACCCGCAGCGTTGCGTACCTAAAGCCACCCTTCCCTCACATCGCTTCAGCTATGCCCCTCATTTGCTTGAGCGGTGTGAGCAAATTAAGAACTCAAGGAAAATACTCTATGACCGCACCTGTATATACTGATCAGCAGCTTATTGATGGGCTTCACCTCTTACGTCGTTTGCACACAATGGCGCAGCGCAGGACCCACGTCGATGCCCTCCCAACCACATTCCAAAAAGAGGCCCCTGCGCTGCGTCGGGGCCTGCCACACTGGCATCCAGAAAATATTCAGGCCGCCGTTCTTTACTCAGTTAAGGGTGGCTGGAATGCCGACATCGTACTTCACGACGCGCCTGACGGCCATCTTCTCGTCCTTGACAAAGGCACCGGTCAGCCGTTTGCGAACAGAGCCCAAGCCGAAAAATTTCTCCTGGACTTCGTCACCGCACTCACTGCCGCTTGGGCCCCTGAAGCTGTTCTTCCCGACCTAGCTGAAAGTCTGGCAGCTTGAACAAACGCACCGGCGGGCCAATTGCCCGCCGGTGTGCAAACTGGGGCTGTGTGCCGTCTCGGGGAAGAGCCAATTTCAAAATTGGGCCCAAGTGCAGGCTGGTGTGCAGGTCTCTTGGTGCTGGTAGGATCGGATTTGACCCGACGCCTTTAGCTGGCAGTTAACGAGGTCATTGACCCGTGCTACTATATTTGAATTACGATACAGCCGAGGAGCCGAAGAATGTCATATTTCGAAGTTCTTCTATCAGTCGTATCGGTTGTCGGGTCTGCTGCAGGTCTTTATTATATCCGCCGGATCGTAAAAACCAGCGGACGCGATCGTCCGAACGATCCAGCGGCGGTATTGAGGCTTATTGAAAAATCAAAGAAGACGTCCGCCAGTCAGACCGATTAAATCCGTGATACCTGAAAATCCTGCAAAGACATTCCTCTATCGTACTATTCCGGCTACATTGAAATGAACCAGCAACCTCAGCCCCATTAACGTGACAACACGCTAGGGTCAGGACCCATTAACTGATTGAGCTTTTGGCGCTGTCGTGATTCACGACCCCCAGTATTAGGGGGATATGATGAGCAATCTTTATTGGCTGACGGAGACGCAAATGCAGCGGCTTCAACCATACTTTCCAAAGAGCCGAGGGCGCGCTCGTGTGGATGATCGTCGTGTTTTGAGCGGCATTATTTTCATCAATCGCAATGGCTTACGCTGGTGTGATGCGCCAGCCGAATACGGACCGCCGAAGACGTTATATAATCGCTGGAAGCGCTGGAGTGATATGGGCGTGTTCGCGCGGATCATGATAGGGCTGGCCGAGCAGGCCCCCGACAACAAGACCATCTCAATCGACGCCACCTACCTCAAAGCACATCGTACGGCCTCCAGCCTGCGGTTTAAAAAGGGGGGCGAGGACGCCTGATCGGGCTGACCAAGGGCGGTATGAATACCAAACTGCACGCGATTACAGACACCCGCGGACGACCAATCCGCCTCTTCATCACAGCAGGACAAGTCAGTGATTATACTGGTGCAGCGGCCTTAATGAATGGTTTGCCTGAGGCTAAATGGCTCCTCGCTGACAGAGGGTACGATGCTGACTGGTTCCGCGAAACCCTTATGGACAAGGGCACAACGCCCTGCATTCCTGGGCGCAAGTCGCGCAAGAAAACCGTCAAGTATGACAAACGCCGCTACAAGCGACGTAATCGTATCGAGAGAATGTTCGGCAGGCTCAAGGATTGGCGGCGCATCGCAACCCGATACGACCGATCCCCAACCGTATTCCTCTCCGCAATTGCTCTCGCAGCAACCGTCATATTCTGGTTATGAGTCCTGACCCTAATCCCCTTGTTCATGATGTTACTCATGGCCAGAGGCTTCAGTGTAGCACATCCCATCATTGTTCGGGCAATCTCGGGGAACATATCGATGCCAGCAATTTCGGCGGAGCTGCGTACTGCTTACGGATTTGCTAGGGCGCTTGGCAGCAGCCAACAGGCCTATAACCGATATCTTATCGGTGGAGCGAGTGGCACGGCGTAGCAGCGCTCCGCGCACGCTAGGTCTTCGAGGTGCAAACAATGCCACAAAGAGCATGTACGAACCAGAATACAGCCGTGCCCCCTGGATCGAGCACGCCCGATACAGGCGCAAAATTGATGGACACAGTCGGCACGCCTGAGCAGGCTAGAAAGACGATCGCCTTTGAACGCCCATTGGTTCGTGTTTCACCGCCTCCAATGTGCCCGTCATCCCGTCATAGGTTCTGCGTGGTTTCTGCGGGTCGGTTTAGGTGTAGTTCTAAATATATCTCACCTTAGACCGCGCCTCGCAAAGCGCTTGGCGTCAAACCTGACATTGACAAATGTCAGTAGATTATCATATATATGCCATATGCCCAAAGGAGGCCGAGATGCCTGAACTCAGACGGATCGAACCGCACGTCGCCGCGCCTGCACCGCAATTCTCCGGTGAAGAAGTGCAGGCCATGCAGCGCGCCTTTATCAAACTTGCAGAGTTTTGGGGCCTAACCGATGAGCAGGCCTCCGTGGTCATGGGCGATATCTCCGTGCGGACCTTCCGACGCTGGAAAGTCGGGGAACTCGGCCGTGCCGGGATCGATACCGCCGCACGCCTGTCGAACGTGATGGGAATACACAAGGCGCTTCGACTGCTCTTCAAGGAACCGGCGCGAGGGTACGGCTGGATCAAGCGCTCAAATACCGCATTCGGCGGCGCGACAGCTTTGGAGGTCATGCTCGGAGGACAGATCACCGACATCATGCGGGTCAGACGTTACCTTGATGCGATGCGGGGGCCTTGGTGACAGTGCCCGAGACCAGGGTCACCTGGGACAAATATTACCGCCTGATAAACTCGGCTCACCCACCGATCGATCTCTTCGAGGATATCGCCGATCCTGAGGACTGGTTGCTCCTCGGCTCAGGTGAGAGCAAGACCAATCCTAGGCTCGCCCAAACGATCGGAAACCTGGACCTCGTCCCGGAGGAGCGACGCGTCGGTGGCCTAGGAGCGTCCTATCTGATGGCGCCATTCGTTCACGTGAGCCCCGATCATCAAGGGCGGTTCCACGACGGCTACTTTGGTGCTTTCTATGGGGCGGAAAGTTTCGAGACGGCGCTCTTCGAGACCGTCTATCACACCCAGATTTTTTGCGCCGCAACCGAAGAAGCACCGGGGTGGATCGCCGACAAACGCGAGCTGATAGGGAAACTCGACGCAGTCCTCACCGACATCCGGAAAGGGTTTGACGACCTACTCGACCCGCACGACTACGTCCGGTCCCAAGCCTTCGCGCGAGAACGACGAGCCGACGGCGCGAACGGTATCGTCTACCCGTCCGTCCGCAACCCCGGCGGCACATGTTTCGCGAGTTTTCATCCGGATGTCGTCTCTGCCCCTGTGCAAGGACACCGCATCACCTACCACTGGGATGGCAGGAAGGTCGACATGTTCAAGGACCTGAGCGACGGATCAGTCTACGCGATCTCTGGCTAGCCGTACAAGCTGCCGCGTTTATGTATGCCCTCTCGGCACGTTTCGACTGAGCAAAATCGCAAATGCTCTGCTCGAACCGGACAGGTCTATACTGCACTCCCAAGTGCACTTCATCACTGATTTGAAACCTTTTTCTAAAAAATTTCACAAATTATCGTTCAGCGTTTCTGTCTGAAAATAAACGGTCCGATCTCCTTTGCATGGGCACAATCAACCCCGCCCGTTCAATGGAGAACAACAATGACTAATTTGAAACCGATCATTCTGAAACCGGCCTCTTTTCCTCAAGACCTCGTCAACGAATTGCGTTTTCTAGCGAAGGAATACATTAACTGCCCGTCAGTTACAGATGATGGTACGCTTTTGGGAATTGACATAGCGTACAAGCTGTATGGTGAAGGCGGCTATGCAATGTCGGAGGTTATGGCCTACTTTTTTCAGGAGAACGACCTGTGTCGTGGGCATGTCATTAACTTTCCCACAATGGAGGCCGCTGAAAAATGCCGCAAAGCGCAGAATGCTGTAAGCATGATGAACCTGCATATTGTTTGCATGCTATTCCACCATTCCTGCTGGCCAGGGAAACAATTGCACACACTTATATTCCGCGATTTTACCCTATTTTACGATGCACAGATGATGGACGATGGGAACGACACACCGTCTAGGTTCAAGCTTATTCTCCACGAACAGCCTTCCGAAATGAATTTGACTCAGTTCAAACAAGACATTGAGATCTGTCTTGCAGGTTTTTCCGATACCTTTGAAGGACTTGTCGCCTTTAAGTTCGTTGTGGATTTTGATGCGGTCGCAGCAAAGGTCGCATGACCGCTACCGCCTACTTCATTGCCCACCTGCCACAGGGGTTTTTTCCACTGCTGAACGGTGGCGAACTGGCTGCGCTCAACTGTTTTGGTTTTTTATCTTGCCCCCGCGGGCCCCCGCCCTTGATCCGTTGACGCGCAGCGCGGATAGTTCGCCACAATGCGTCTCAACCGCGGAGTTGGCCTTGGCGCATGAAGGTTCTGTCGTCAAAACAAGACGCCCGCCGCCAATTGGCTGCGGGCGTCCCGAGATTCACCAAGAAGGCATATGATTACTTGCCTTCACGTTCTAATTTCTTGCGCGCCAATTTGCGCGCGCGGCGGATCGCTTCAGCTTGCTGTCGGGCTTTCTTCTCAGACGGTTTCTCGAAATGCTGCTTGAGCTTCATTTTACGGAATACACCTTCGCCCTGAAGCTTCTTCTTCAAAACCCGAAGGGCTTGATCAACGTTGTTGTCGCGGACACTAATGTCAATCGCAGAGTAAAAAAAGGGGCCAGATCGCGGCGTAAAACTGGTCCACTGAGTTATCGTTTGTCGTGCGCTTTGGCGCGAGTGCTTGTCATATAGCTAACGCGTGCCAAAGCGCATGTTGGCCCTTGGACCAACATTGTTCTGATCTGGATTGGGCTTTGATTATTCTTGTTTGTTGCGGCTGTGTTTGGGCCTGTAGCTTTCGCCGTTCATCTCGAGAATGTGGACGTAATGGGTCAAGCGATCCAGCAGTGCGCCTGTCAGCCGCTCGGAGCCAAAGACCTCGGTCCACTCATCGAAGGGCAGGTTCGAGGTAATGATGATGGACCCGCGTTCGTAGCATTGGGATATGATCTCGAAGAGTAGCTCGGCACCAGATTTGCTGAGAGGCACGAAGCCCAGTTCATCAATGATCAACAGGTTCTGGCTGGTCAGTTGATTTTGAAGGCGCTGCAATCTCCGCTCAACTTGAGCCTCAATCAGATCGTGCACCAATGCCGCTGCTGAATCGCCCCGGGTCTGTTGGAGACCGTCAACTTAAGTAAGGATGACGGGTATGACAAAAAGCAAAATGGCAAATCGCTACTCGCCTGAGGTTCGCGCGCGTGCGGTCCGGATGGTGTTCGAGCATCAAGGCTCCTACGAAACGCAGGCGGGCGCGATCGCGGCCATTGCACCCAAGATCGGCTGTATTCCCCAAACCTTGGATGGGTCAAGCAGGCTGAGAAGGACAGCGGCATGCGCGACGGAGTGACAACCGAAGAGCGTGATCGCATCAAGACGCTGGAACGGGAAAACCGTGAGCTGCGCCAAGCGAATGAAATTCTCCGCAAGGCATCAGCTTATTTTGCGTAGGCGGAACTCGTCCGCCCACTCAAGCGATGATCGGCTTCATTGATGATCAAAGGGCTGTTTACGGTGTCGAGTCGATCTGCAGGGAGCTGCCGATTGCACCGTCAACATATTATCACCGCCTGGCATGCCAAGCCGATCCGGCCAAAGCTTCAGCCCGGCATCAGCGGGATACGGAGCTGCGCCCGGAGATCAAACGTGTCTGGGATGAGAATTATCAGGTCTACGGGGTGCGCAAGGCCTGGCATCAGTTGAAACGTGAGGGCTTTGAGGTTGCAAGATGCACGGTGCAACGGTTGATGAAACAGATTGGCATCCGTGGGGCTGTGCGGGGCAAGGTGGTCAAAACAACCGTGCCTGACACGTCAGCGCCTTGTCCGCGTGACAAGGTGAACCGCGTGTTCCGAGCACCAGCTCCGAACCTTCTCTGGGTCAGCGATTTTACGTATGTGTCGACGTGGCAGGGCTTTGTCTATGTGGCCTTCGTCATCGATACGTTTGCTGATCGCATCGTCGGATGGCGGGTCTCACGATCCGCCAAAACGGACTTTGTTCTCGATGCTTTGGAGCAGGCCCTGCATGACCGACGGCCGGTCCAGAAAAGTGGATTGGTTCACCATTCGGATCGCCCCTCTCGGGACATTGCTGCACAATGCCCTGCCGGGCAGTGGGCGGTCAATATTTGTCCATTCGTTACACCGAGCGTTTGGCTGAGGCTGGCATCGAACCGTCGGTCGGCAGCGTCGGGGATTCCTATGATAACGCCCTCGCTGAGACAATTAACGGTCTCTACAAAACAGAGCTGGTCCATCGCCAAGGACCGTGGCGCAACATGCAGGATCTGGAACTGGCCACCCTCGGCTGGGTCGATTGGTTCAACAACCGGCGTCTACTTGGTCCCATCGGAAACATCCCGCCAGCAGAGGCTGAACAGAACTTCTATGCACAGCACGACGTGCTCGATATGGTCGCGTGAAATGAAGCTATAGGTCTCCGGTAAATCCGGGGCGATTCACTGCCGTCGTGAAGCGAACCTTCAGTCCCCTCTGACACGCAGCCAGCCCCAGCCCCAAAGCGATATGTGTTTTGCCAGATCCATCGTCAGCGGCTTGTTCAAGCTGGGGATGATTTTGAAGTCAAAGCTATCCAAGCTTTTGGTGCTGGGGAACTTCGCCGCTTTGATCCGACGCTCAATCCTCCGCCGTTCGCGGTCGATCAATTCCATCTCACACAGGCGGGCCAGATACTGGATGTGATCTTTGTTCTCAGCAGCACAAAGCTGCGCCTGTTTGGCATACTCGCCTTGGAACGTTGGCAGTCGCAGTTGTTTAAGATGGTGCCGCAATAGGATCTGAGGGGCTTCGGTCATGCCGCAGTCCTCCCCATCAAACTCATGTAACTGGATGGGCGTGTTGTGCCTACATTGGCCTTGGGCAAGTAGGGATAGAAGTCCGAGTCCAAACGCGGCGGCCGCTTCTCAACCCGACACAGCACAAGGTGTTTTACGGCGTCGTAGGCAATGGCCCCCATATCAATGGCTTGATTGATTGCGCCTTGCACAACGCTCATCTCGAACGTTGCAAAGCAATGTCCCGAGAGGGGGCAATCCCATTAGAGCATTCAAATCCGATACCAGGCTTGCGCCTATAGTTTGGGTGTGGCCGCGCAATGTATCACTTTGTCGTTCCAAACACTTCTGCTCCAGGTGCGCGTTCAAATCATCAAAGCTGTCGTAGCGCGGCGCGAGCACCATAAAGTTGCGACGTGTGTAACCTACCATGCCTTCGACATTGCCTTTGTCGTTTCCTCGCGCTGGCTGCCCGAACCTGTCATCAAACAAGTAATGCGATCGCAATTCCGTAAACCGACGGGTCCGGACGCGCGTTCTGTCCCCCAGAATACGCGCCACAGCGATCTTGGTATTGTCGTAAAGAATGGACTGGGGAATGCCGCCAAAGAAGGCAAAGGCCGAGACGTGGCCATCACAGAATGCTTCCGTTGTCTCTGCTGGATAACCCTTCACAAACACCGCATCAGAATGCGGCAAGCTCATCACAAAGAAGTGGACTTTGCGCTCCACCCCGCCGATGACGCCGAGGGTTTCGCCAAAATCAACCTGTCCGTGGCCTGGCCGATGCGACAACGGCACAAACACTTCTTTGGTGCGCCGCTTTTGCTCACGCACGTAATACGTCACCGTCGTGAGGCTGCCTGCATACCCATGCTCATCACGCAGTCGTTCAAAAATGCGCTTCGACGTGTGACGCTGTTTTCTGATCAAGGCTTTGTCGGAGCGCAGTATCTCGTCGATGACACCAACGTAATTATCAAGCGTTGGCCGACGCGGCGGTTCTGAACGCTGATATCCGGGAGGCAGCTCATGGCGCAGCATCTTCGCGATCGTCTTGCGATCCTTATTGAAATAACGCGCCGCTTCTCGAGCTGACATGCCGTCCTTCAAGCAGGCACGGCGCACACGATTATAAATATCCTCAGAATACATCTCCCGCCCTCCGACTAAACGAAGGACACAAACTGGTGGAATTTTACTCCGCTACAACTGCGATGCGCAGCCGCTTCTGTGGCCCATTATTGATCCGCGTTTTACACTCTGCCGTCTGGGCAAAGACCCCGCCAGGGGGCCAGTACACAAAGAAACGAGATAATTTTATTAGTCGGAGTTGGCATCCTTTTGTACCTTTCTGCACGGGTCGTCTTAATTCAGACGGATGGGCAGGCCCAGATAGGTTCCGCCCATCCCGAGGCATCCTGCGGCCACGCCAAAGGCGCGGCGGGGTAAGGCTATTGCTGCGCCTCAAGATTGCGCGAGCGCGTCGCGAGCTCGGTCATGAAGTCGTCGGAAGCGTAAATTTCATCCAGCGCATGGTTGAGTTTCTGAACCGCTTCGGTTTCATTCAACGCGTCGGCAAAGGCCTTGGCAGTACCAAATCCGGCAATCCCGTAATGGCACATCCGTTGATACTGCGCGATGATGGCCACGTCCAAAGGTGCCCCAGCCAAGCCGCTGTCAAGCGCATGTTTTCGGGCTTCTTTGACAAGACCCTCCATGCCTTTGCAGTGTTCTTTGCTCATTTTCCCGCCCAAGTCGCTCAACAGCGATTTGAGCACATCAGTGTGCTTGTCGATGCCGGTTTTTGCCGTGCTTAAGCGGTCACCCAGATTGGGATCCGAGGCTGTACTGGCCAGTTCGCCTACCACTTCGGACATCTGGTCATTGGCCGACCATAGGTCCTGCAGTTCTTCGACATAAAGGTCTTTCAAAGTCGTCATGTGCGTTTCTCCTCTACGCTATTAAGGCATGGGAAGCCCCTGAGACACAGCGCGTTAAATCCAAGCTCGACAGCTTCCTGCTGAAACGTGCTCAGATGCTGGGTCTTGAAATTTGGGTTCGCATATCCATACGCCTCCGAGAGTGGGCCGGTATTCCACGCCTTGCATTTAACGGCTTTAAAGAGGGCGTAACTTCTGGGCCCCGCATCACGCAGCGCCGCACGGAAAATTTCCTCTCTATGCTCCTCCTTGGCGGACCGCCGCTGCCCACCGGCCTGCGCTGCGAAGCGCTACAGAGGACAATCAGCCGGCGCACTAGTTCCAGCATGATCGCGGCGAGATCATTCGTCAGCTTACGCTGCTTTGATCCGACCTACATCAAGACCCAGAACGCACCGCAACCACCTCAATTTCCACAAGCCATGCCGGATTGGCCAGTCCCGCTACAGCGAACACTGAGCGCGTCGGCAATTCGGGTTGTTTCTCGGTGCCGAAGTACTGGGTGTATCCGTCCATAAAGCCTTTGAAGTCCATTGCGTCGCTACCCTCAGGCGCTACGAGGTAGGCCTGCATTTTGACAATGTCCCCCATGTCGAGATCGATCTGGGAAAGTTTTTCTTCGATTGAAGCAAGAACACTAGCTGTCTGGGTTGCAGTATCTCCAAAATATTCCGCAGAGCCCTCCCCAGCATTGTCACTGGCGACTTTAGGGACCGTACCGCTGAGGTAGACTAATATTGCATCTGCTGGAATTTCTACGGCCTGCAAAATAGGAAAGTCCGAGTTAGGCAGCCGATGCCGTATAATTTCTCGACTCTGTGCGAAAGAACCGGTTGCGGCGAAAACCATGACAATGGTGAGCGAGGCAATAAGCTTAGAAATCATTCGTGTTCCTCCCTGTTCTGATCTGTTGGTTGGGTTGGGCGAGCGTCTTTCACTGCATCAAGTGTGCCATCTGCATCGTAGTCGTTGCCCAAGTTGGTTTGGATGTAATCAGTGATGGCAAGCACCTGTCTGTCATCAAGGAAATGGCCTAAACTAGGCATGGCAGCCTGGCCATTAATAATGATGTAGGTTGCGTAGCCTGCATATTCGAGGTTGGGGTTGCGGCTCAGCGCAGGATATTTTCCGGCTCCGATAGCCCCTGCGCCAGTTGACATATGACAACCTGAGCATAGCGTTTGATAAAGATCTTCGCCATCTTCGCTAACATATTCTTCTACCCACTCTCCGCCGTCCGCCATTGCAGTGATGTCGCGCTCTTGCGGGCGGGCCTCGATTTCAGGAGGTTTCTTTTCCGTTTCTGTTACTTGAGCGGAGTTCAAATTGTTGTTGCTGTCTTGGGCATCTAAGGAGTGCGCACCCAACATGCCTACGATTGTAGCCGTGATAAAAGTCTGTCGCATTGCTTCACCCATTGATTACTTTGTCATGAAGGCGCGAGATTGCATCTAGGGAGGACAGGATCGCGCCCTCCTGCCAAGCTGGCAAAAAGGAAAGATGCTCGCCTGCGCAGACAACGCGATTGTCGATCCTGATTGCTTCCTCATAGTTATCCCGGTTTTCCCAAACGCCAGAACAGCCGAGCACCCACGGCACTTTATGCCACACCACGCTCACGCCGGTTTTAAACTCA
>Ga0209634_1002517_pt1 | contig 12792 bp, 11 predicted proteins | sample LinPmetageLP40_FD_184043 | JGI IMG/M metagenome (GOLD analysis project Ga0209634, IMG submission 184043) | Marine viral communities from the Pacific Ocean - LP-40 (SPAdes) (version 2) | ecosystem: Environmental > Aquatic > Marine > Oceanic | place: Pacific Ocean | collected 2010-08-26 | reverse complement strand
ATAATATGCACAATGTAGAAAAGAGAGAAATACAAAATTCCAATAATCCCACTTTCAAGGGGGATAAAGGGGGATGTAATAAAAAAATCATTTTGTATTTCTCTTTTTTCGGACTTTATGGACAGACACTAACTAACATAGATTGGATAGTGAAATCTCCATGAAATGGAACTTTTAGATAATCACAGTCTAACTATGGCACAAAATAAAGGTAGGTTTCCAATGTTGCAGAACATCGCGCTACACGAAACTCCAACATCTGGAGAGGTGTATAAATATTGGTAAGTAATTTATGAACTACTACTTCTTCTGAGTTTTGCTGCTAGGCTTCTTATCATCTATCAGCATCCTAACGGATGGAGAATCAGTGTCATCAAACTGTCCAGACTTTACCGCCCAGTAAAACGCACCTAAAAAAGTCAAGGCGACCACAACGCTTATCAATATCAGTAATATAATTATACTCATTTGTTCAATTTCAATCTTCTAACTGACCAATTGACCATAAATGTAGTAAAAAGCACTACCGTTATACTGCTCAACGGCATCAATATAGCAGCAAATACCGGAGTGAGGCTTCCATTAATTGCAAAACTTAACCCTACAATGTTATACAGAAAAGAAAGTACGAAGCTAGCATATATAATGCGCTGACTATGTTTACTTAGTGTAATTATGGCTGGTAGTTTGTCAAATGACTTCGCATCCAAAATTCCATCTGATGCGGGTGTGAAATTATTGATATCGTCTGCCACTACAATCCCTACATCACTTTGTTGCAAGGCTCCAGCATCATTGAGGCCATCTCCTAGCATCATCGTCACAGCACCCTGTTCGTTGAGTATTTTGAGATACTCCAATTTTTCCTCTGGCTTTTTATCAAACACTACTTCGGTGACACCAAACTGATCCCTAAGTGTAGCTTCTTCAGAATTATTGTCCCCAGACAATATGGTCAGCTTCATTTTAGACTGTAACGAAGATATAATCTTCTTTAACCCACTTCGATAGCTGTTTATTATCTTAAAACTTCCCAACAATTCATCATCCCTGGTGACATAAACCCTTGTGCCAGAATATTTTTGAGCATTGTGGAGCTTTACGAAATTTTCAGAACCCACCTTGTAGCTAGACTCAAGATAGACAGCTTCAAGTCCTTGCCCTGCAATTTCTTTGAATTTCTTAAGGGTAACTTCATCTATGACGGAAAGATGATCAGCTATCAATTTACTTAGTGGATGTATTGAGTGTATCACCATTGATTTAACAGCTTGTAGTTCCACTGAAGACAGTTGTACTCCTTGGTAGCTGATATTTGACTTATCTCCATGAGTAATCGTTCCTGTTTTATCGAGGACAACTTGTGTAAGTTGGCTCATCACTTCGATGATTTGTGAATTCTTCAAATATAACCCAGCCTTGCTCATGGCCCTGAGTGTATTGCCAAGAGTAAATGGTGCTGACAATGCCAAGGCACATGGACAAGCCACGATCAATACAGACGTAAAGACCGTAAACATCTTACTCGGGTCTAGCCAGTACCAGCCGATAAGTGAGATCATTGCAATACCAATAATTACTATGGTGAAATACTTACTAATGCTGTCAATGAAGGTCTGATAACCTTTATTCTCCTTTTGAAATGCTTCTTTGTTCCATAGTTGAGTGAGGTAACTTTGGGAAATAGACTTCTCAACACGAAGTCTAATACTCGTACCTTTCTGTCGCCCACCTGCATATATGTAATCAGCTTCGGACTTTTGATCAGGCAACGATTCCCCTGTCACAAAACTATAATCGATGTGCGCGTACTTACTAAGTAAGATACTATCAGCAGGAATAAGCTCATTATTTTTGATAATAATTTCATCTCCTTCCTTTAATAAGCTCACCTGCACTGGAACAATAGAAAGCCCATCCATCTTGTCGACTGCCAACGGGAAATAAGATTTGTAATCCCTATCGAAAGACAGCTCTTGATAAGTTTTACTTTGAAACCATCTACCTATTAGCAAAAAGAATATCAATCCAGCCAATGAATCAAAGTACCCAACGCCAACACCAGATATGACTTCATAGGTACTTCTGAAAAAGAGTGTGAGTATGCCCAGCGAAATCGGAATATCAATATTGAAATGGCTGTGTTTGATGCCGCTGTAAGCGGACTTCAAATAGTCGCTAGCTGCATACAAAACTGGCAGCGATAAGAACATGCTCAGGTAGCCAAAGAAAGTCTGTAGCTCTGCATCCACTCCTTCAAATCCCAAATATTCAGGAAACGCAAGGAACATAATATTTCCAAAGCAAAACCCTGCGATTCCTATTTTAGAATATTGTAAGTAATCAACTTTCTTCAATTTATCTTCAGGCTGATCAGCGAGTGTAATCATAGGAGTGTATCCCAACCGATCCAAGTATTTGACCAGATCAACGAGCCGAAGTTCTTCTGGATTGTAGGTAATTGCGAGTTCTTTTTTGGTAAAATGAACTCGAGTATAGTAAACCCCTAAAAGTAGCTTATTTAAATTCTCCAACAACCAAATACAGGAACTACAATGAATGACAGGGATATGAAAGCTTATAATATGCTTGGTATCAGACTGAAAACTGTGAAGTTGCTTTTGAATATTGTCACTTTTCAAATAATCAAATTGATCGGTGTTCGCTTGTTTTCTGAGATTGATCCCAGGCATATCTTCTAGATCATAATAATCGCACAGACCATTATCTTCTAATATTTCAAATACTGTCTTACAACCCAAGCAACAGAATATTTTATCGCCAACAGATGCTACCTCATCGAGACATTCATCTCCACAGTGGTAGCATTGATTAGATATTGAAGTATCTGTTGACATTAATTAAGTTTCGTATTCGTTTTTTCTCAGCCAAAACTAGTTAGCATAGAATCTTAAAATCATGACAAGAATCATATTCCAGTTTGACTAGGCTCATTTACAGCTGGATTAATTTGAGCTAGCTTTGTTGAAATTTAATAAATGAAAAATTTGAAAGCCATTCTTTGTCCAATTGACTTTTCGTCCAATTCGATTGAAGTGCTAATGTACGCAGTTCGATTGGCGAAAAAAATGAAGGTTAGACTCGCCATACTCCATGTGAATGATAAACAGTCGATAAGTGAAATTCAGGAACGCTTTGACGAACTAGCTTCAAAGTATCTACAAAGTGATGGGGTTGATTACGAATTTGCAATTGGACGCGGTGAGGAAAAAGATGAAATACTCCGGTTCAATAAAATCTTCAAAGCAAATCTAGTAGTAATGGGTCAAAAAGGGTCTAATTCAAAAATACAGAACCAAACGGGCAGTACCACAGAGTGGCTTGTGAACTCTGGAAAGGTTCCTGTATTGTCTGTACCTGAAAACTAATCAACCGAAGAAATCAGCAATCTTAGCAAGTCCTTTTGTATCTAATATTTGAATTTTCTTTCCTGCGAAATTTATCAACCCATCCTTTTTGAATTCTGACAGCAGCCTAATTACAGTCTCAGTGGCGGTACCTACCATATTGGCCAAGTCTTCTCTAGAAATAGCCAAGTCTATCAATATGCTCTCTGCTCCTTCCATACCATAAGTCTCTTTAAGCATGAGAAGATATCCAGCCAAACGCTCTCTTACAGATTTTTGCGAAAGATCAGTCATCTTGCTCTCCACTACACCAAGTTCATGGGCTAGTGATTTTACCACTGCTCTATAAAACTCAGTATTCCCTTGAAGCACGTTAAAAAAAGTATCTTTAGGTATAAAACATACTGAAGCATCTTCTAGTACCTCAGCTGAAGCCGCATAGTATTCTTCGCCAAGTAATGCCCTGTATCCTAAGAAGTCTCCAGGATTTGACAGCCTCATAATCTGCTCTTTACCCTGTGATCCTACTTTGAATACTTTCACTTTACCTGATTGTACAGCATAGAGCCCTAAAGGTCGCGTTCCTTCATAAAACAATGTCTGCCCTTTTTTATACATCACACAGGACTTGTTTTTATCCAATTTGGCCAGTTCAATACCATGCAAATCACAAAACATAGAATGTCCTCTTGAAGAGCAATCTTGACATTTAATACCAATTCTGTTTCTTGGATTCATTACAGAGCGTATAAAGGTTTAGCTGTTTACTCAATAAAGTTATAAGATGATTTCTTCTAAAAAAACGAAAGCCTAGATAAAGACACCCAGGCTTTTGCTTTTGCAATTGAACACCTTTTAGTCAACTCCTGAAGTTAGTACTGGCCTTTTTGAGTGATTGACTACATCTTCTGCGATGCTACCCGCAATCAAATGTGCAATTCCTGTTCTTCTATGTGTTACCATTGAAATTAAATCAGCTTCAATATCTTCAGCAAAACAAACGATCCCTTCCTCTTCGGTTACGTCATTGTAGATATTCAAACTATAATTGGAAAGTCCATTTTTTTGAGCAAACTGCTCCATTCTCTCCTTGGTGTTTTTGTCTCTTTCAAAAGTATTAGGAGTATTGACCCACAATAGATGAATCTTAGAATTATATTCGGTTTGAACAAATTTCACAATGTTAACCAGTTCGGTTTCATTGTCACCCATATTGGTAGCCAATACAATGTTATCATAAGAAGCTGTGTCAGCCTTGTCATTGATCGTGAGTACTGGGCACTTCGCATATCTGACTACCTTTTCTGCATTAGACCCGACAAGCAATTCCTTAATTCCCGAGCTACCTGTTGTGCCCATCACTACCAAATCTACTGTATGGTCATCGATAATTTTAGTAATCCCATGAAACGGATTTCCCATTCTTAACTCAGTATAAAAAGACACCCCCTTGTACTCAGGATTTGCGATAATTTCGTCCAATTTATTCATCGAATTCTTAATCAATTTCAGCATGAATATTTGCTCTTGAGGATCATCAGCTATATATTCTCCTGTAACATTAAAACTATCAGAAGAACCTTCCTCAATCACATGAAGCAATACTATGTCTGCTTTTGTTTTTTTAGCCATATTTACTGCCTCATCAAGTGCATTCGTTGCAGTCTTTGAAAAATCTGTAGGAACTAGTATCTTTTTCATGGGTTGTATATTGTTTAGTTTGAATTGATTATAATTTATGGAAATATTTTCATTAATAAAACATTCCTGTCTATTGTGGGTCTGCAATACAGGTCGAAATCGGCTGTTCTTCATTAGCCAGATTAAGTTTAGGACTCAAATAGGGTATCCCCAAATCCAATCCTCTCAAAATGAACAACAATGCAATCACATAAGGTACGATTTTAAGTGTTTTTAAATTCATTTTGGACTTGACCCATCCACCAAAAAAAGATACCGACAGCATCATCGGCCAAGTACCTAGCCCGAAGGCTATCATATACACAATACTACTGGTAAATGACGTCATACCCATAGAACCAATCAATGCCATATATACCAACCCACATGGTAAGAACCCATTCAATACACCTATAAAAAATCCTTTGAACGAACTCTCCCACTGATATACTTTTGAAAAACTTCGTTTGAGCCAAGTAGTCATTCTTAGCAAAGGCTTCCAAGTAGGATTGTGTATAGACTTACTTCCATACACAATCAGACCAATTAGTAATACTACTCCAAACCCTATGGTAAACCACTGCTGAATCCCGAAAAACCAAGCTACCCTACCGAAAAGACCAGCTAAAACTCCCAAAGTTCCATATCCAATAAGTCTTCCTACATTATAGAGTAGTCGTTGGACAACATACTTTTTCGATCGTTGTTGTCCACCAATCAGCAGCGTGATGGAGCTGCACATGGCTACACAATGTAAGCTTCCAACCAGTCCGATCAAAATTGCCGACAGATACATAACTTACAAATTAATGATCGTTTCGTTATAATATTCTTCGTGATTCCCCTTCCATGAAAGTTTAACTTTCCACATCCCTTTTAGCAGTTGCGACACTTTTATTCGCTGCTCACCATGGCTATCTAACTTCAACTCATACAACTGATCCAGGCCCGTGTGAGATGGCCTGAATAACTGAACTTCTCCACTTCTGATCAATTGCAATTGCGCCTCTGGAAATACTATTACAACCTCGTAAGTAGTTCTATCTACATTCACGGAGGGTTTTTCTACTAACAGATTAAAGTTTTTGATACGATCTATTTGCCCTTGATAGGCAATCTCCTGCTTATAGTAGTCTGGTGCTACCAGCCCCACTTCCTGCTTCATAGAGATCACAACCATCGTAGTCACAATCCCTGCAAAGACAATAAACGTAACAATAATTCCCTTTCCCCAATTCATGTTTTCAAGTTTTCAAGTTTAATGTTTAATGTTCTAAGTTTAAAGTTTAATGTTTGATGTTCTAAGTTTAAAGTTTAATGTTTAATGTTTGATGTTTGATGTTTGGTGTTTGATGTTCTAAGTTTAAAGTTCAATTGTGCAAAAGCAATAATTAATTCATTCACTCATTTGCACATTCGCTCATTCATGATACACTGGTCCCAAGAACTTTGTTTTTTCAATACTAAGAAGTTCGCCTTTACTTCGGACATTTACATACAGTATTGATTTAGCACTCTTTATTTCTTCTTTTGGAATCTTGATAAAAAACACTCCTTTATATATCTCGTTTGATGGAACTACTACATCAGTATTGCCCACCTGTACGATGGTCGCAGATATGTCGCCAGAAATATCTAACGTAATTACTTGTTCTTCAAACGTCTTATTCAAAAATTGAATGTTGTACAGATTACTTATCTGATCATCATCAGTTCTTTGATACAACTGCCCAGGCACTTTGAGTATAGTGACCGCAACATCATCACGGGTCATAATGAAAGCCGATAGTAAGGCAATCAACCCCACCAATACCACCGAGTATCCAATAACTCTTGCATTGAATATTTTGGAGATACCATCTTTGATGCCGTTATAAGATGCATATCTTATCAATCCTTTAGGTTTATTGATCTTGACCATGACCTCGTCACATGCATCAATACAAGCAGTACAATTAATACACTCTAACTGTGTACCATTGCGGATATCAATTCCTGTTGGACAAACATGCACGCAAAGTTTGCAATCTATACAGTCGCCCTTGGGTGCTTCAGTTGCATTCTTTTTTAACTTGCCTCTAGGTTCACCTCTTAGCCAGTCATAAGCCACCACGATGGAATCTTTGACGAGTAGTACACCTTGCAACCTACCATAAGGGCAAACCACAACACATGCCTGCTCTCTAAAAAAAGCAAAGACCCAATAGAATATCCCAGTAAATGCAATCAACCCTAAAAAACCTGAGAAATTTTCAGCAGGTGACTGTGATATGATAATTTTAACTTCTTCGACACCAATCAAATACGCCATTGCGGTATGAGAAATCAAAATGGAGATCAGCACATATATCAAATGTTTGCTTCCTTTTTTCAGAATCTTGTCGCTTGTCCAAGGAGCTTTATCAAGTTTTCGTTGTTGCCCTGCATCGCCTTCAATCCAGTATTCTATCTTTCGAAACACCATCTCCAAGAACAGTGTCTGTGGGCACGCCCATCCACACCACAATCTTCCAAACACTACGGTAAAAAGAATGATAAAGACAAAGAAAGTGACCAACGTCAAGGCTAAAATGAAAAAGTCCTGAGGCCAAAATGCTTGACCCAAGATAACAAATTTCCTTTCGAAAATATTGAGCAAAAGAAGTGGCTGCCCACCTAACTTAATAAGCGGTCCCGCAAAGAAAATTCCTAGAAGTGTAAGCGTAAATACAATTCTATAATTGTTGTATCTCCCTTTTGGCTTCTTTGGATATACCCATATTCTTTCCCCGTTCTCATCAACAGTCGCGATAGTATCGCGATGCTCCTCATCGTATTCATACAGGTCGATTATCTCTGACATTGGGCGTTTAAGGTTTGAAGTTAAATGTTCTAAGTTTAAGGTTCAAAGTTTGAGGTTTGAGGTTTGAGGTTAACCTAAACATGAAACTTGGAACTAATTTGAAACATAGAACATAGAACTTTAAACTTAGTCTTCAACATATAACTCCCCTTGTGCAGCCTTAGCATTAGCAGGATTTGACCCATTGATAGATTTTACGAAAGATGATACATCGCTCATTTGCTGAGCGGACAGTAGTGGCTCCCATGAGATCATCCCTTTACTTGGAAATCCATATTTAACTGCCGTAAAAATATCATTGATACTACCGCCATTGTTGACCCAATATTCATCGGTAAGATTTGGTCCTATCCCCCCTTCTCCATTGGCTTTATGACACGGAGCACAATTCATGGTATATACCTTTGCCCCATTTGCCAATATAGCTTCATCGGTACTGTAAACCACATTATTTTCATCAATACTAGCTCCTCCTCCCTCAGCTATTAGTGAGGATTTTTGAGCCTCAGCGAGGGCCATCTCGTTCTCATATTCTTGGGCTTGCAACGGCATGGTATCAAACACATGATATATTGATACATAGACCACAGCGAACACAACTGTCAAATAGAACATGTACTTCCACCAAGGTGGTAAATGATTGTCTAGCTCTTTGATCCCATCATAATCATGATCAAGAACGATACTCTGCTCGTCTTCCAATGGCACTGCTTGTGTTAATATTTTTTTATCCAGCTTCTCCCATATACCAGCTTCCTCTACAAACACTTCTCCAGCCTCTTCTGCCCTCCTAATTGCCTGATCCCGCACCATGGTTTTAAGGACCCTAAGCATCATAACAGCCACCATCAATACCACTATCACAACCACAAATGCAAACCCTAGTACCACTATCATTTCAAATGGAACAGCTTCTACGGCTGATTCAGTTTGTCCAAATGACGCAGCTGTGGTAAGCAACATCATCAACATCATTAACCACCCTGTTTTTAAGTTTTTACTTTTAAGTATCTTCATGATCAGTGTTAGTTTGAAGGATTATTATGATCAGTTTCATCAATCGGTAAATTCTCCATCTCAGAGATATAAGACTTGTCAACTTTGACAACCCATAATATCAGGCATATAAAGAATATGAAAAATATCGCTAAGGATATCATCGGCCAAATCGCCACATTATTTATTTGTTCGAAATAATATTTAAACATAGTGCTATTCTTTATTGGCCTTAATATCTGTTCCTAACCGCTGTAGATAAGCAATCAAAGCAACTATTTCAGCTTCTTTGACTACTTCTATCCCATCCTGATCTTTCAAATTGTCAACGATCTTTTGCGCTTGTCTGTCCAAGTCTTCGTTGGCTATCTCCTCGTATCTAGGCTGATAAGGAACTCCAATAGTTCTAAGTGCATTGATTTTTCCAGCAGTCAGGTCTTTGTCGATCATATCTTCAAACAACCATGGATATGGTGGCATTATCGACCCAGATGACACTTGATCAGGATCCAACATGTGATAATAATGCCATGAGTCTGGATATTTGTTTCCTATTCGGTGCAAGTCTGGTCCAGTGCGTTTTGACCCCCATAGGAACGGATGATCATAGACAAACTCGCCAGCTTTGGAGTATTCTCCATATCGTTCTGTTTCAGATCTGAATGGCCTTACCATCTGCGTATGACAATTGACACAACCTTCTCTGATATAGATATCTCGACCGTGCAATTCCAATGGGGTATATGGAGTCACTGCCTCTATGGTTGGTACATTGGACTTGATTAAGAAGGTTGGTACCAATTCAAATATCCCACCAATCAATATGGCAACTAAAGATAATACCGTAAACAATACTGGCTTTCTCTCCAAAACGCTGTGCCAGTGCCCACCGGTTACTTTGACGTTTTTCTCTAAAGCAGGAGCTTCGGCCTCTTCATTGGCCAAGAAACTACCTTGCTTGGCGGTCTTGATCAAGTTGTAGCTCATGAGAATAGCTCCTGTCAAATATAGTGTTCCTCCAATAGCACGTAACATGTACATTGGTAATATGGCAACTACAGTTTCTAAGAAATTTTTGTACTCCAAGAATCCTTCAGCGTTAAATTCTTTCCACATCAAACTCTGTACTATACCGGCTACATAAAGTGGAAGTGCATAGAAAATAATTCCTAGCGTTCCGATCCAAAAGTGAGTATTGGCAAGTTTAGTAGAGAACAATTTCGTCCCCCACATCCTCGGTATCATCCAGTATAGCATACCGAAGATGATAAATCCATTCCATCCCAGTCCACCGACATGTACGTGTGCGACAATCCAATCAGTAAAGTGAGCAATGGCGTTAACTTCTTTCAAAGACAATAGAGGCCCTTCTAGTGTCGCCATACCATAAGCAGTCACTGCTACCACCATAAACTTCAAAACTGGATCTTCTCTTACACGATCCCATGCTCCTCTCAAAGTCAGAAGCCCATTGAGCATACCTCCCCAAGATGGAGCGATCAACATAATGGAAAATGCTACACCCAACGACTGCGCCCAGTCAGGAAGTGAAGTGTATAATAGGTGGTGAGGTCCAGCCCAGATATAGATAAATATCAACGACCAGAAGTGAATAATAGAAAGTCTGTATGAATACACTGGCCGATTAGCAGCCTTGGGCAAAAAGTAATACATAATACCCAAGAATGGCGTGGTCAAAAAGAAGGCAACAGCATTGTGACCATACCACCACTGTACCAAAGCGTCCTGTACCCCTGCGTACCAAGAGTAACTCTTGAACAACGTAACAGGAATGGCAAATGAGTTGACCAAGTGAAGTACCGCTACCGTCACAAAAGTGGCAATGTAAAACCAAATGGCCACATACATGTGTCGTTCCCTACGTTTGAGGATCGTACCGATCATATTGGCGCCAAAGACTACCCAAATAATCGTTATGGCGATATCTATAGGCCATTCCAGTTCTGCGTATTCTTTGCTGGTAGTAAATCCAAGTGGCAATGTGATAGCTGCTGCTAATATGATCAACTGCCAACCCCAAAAGTGGATATAGGATAGTGCATCACTAAACATCCTGGTTTTCAACAGTCGCTGCATCGAGTAATAAACTCCTGCAAACATGGCATTGCCGACAAAGGCAAAAATGATCGCATTGGTATGAAGCGGCCTGATCCGACCAAATGTGGTATAAGGCAAATCAAAGTTGAAAAGTGGGTAGAACAATTGTATGGCTGCTGTCAAACCTACTAACATTCCCACAAGACCAAATACGACAGTTGCTATCGAGAAGTACTTGACTATCTTGTTGTCATAACTAAATTTTTCCAGTTCCATAAAAGCGTAGTTAAGTATTAGGTTTGTTGTAGTTTTCTAAAACTCAAAATAAATATAACATTCCCCGAATAAGGATGACCTGTGTCCGATTAAAATATGATAAAAATCATGTTTTAGATTGCTTGACTAAATGTGTTTTCCTTGTCGATTGAATGTTTGTGATATTTGAGATCAAAAGCATTGGCAACATTTCGGATTAAGACCTTGCCGATCGCTGATACCCTCGCTTGCGTCCTTGACATGGTCAATAGTCCATCTGCTTCCATGCGCTGGAGTCGGTCTTCTATCAAACTCCAGTCTCGATGTTGATTGACATCAAATAGATCAGCTACCCCTTTACAGGTCAATTCTTTGATAACCTCTCGAATCATCACATCTTCTTTAGTAAGTATGTGCCCCTTCAATATTGATAACTGACCTTCCGCTATATCCGATTTATATTCTTCTACCTTCTTCTTATTTTGAAGATAAGCATATTTGGCATCGCTTATGGCTGAGGTACCTAGTCCGATCAGCAAGCTTGTGTTAGAGACTGTATAGCCCATGAAATTTCTGTGCAAAGTTCCTTGTCGCATAGCCTTATACAGTTCATCGGTTTTCAAGGCAAAGTGATCCATGCCTACATCAACGTAACCCAGGTTGGTCAATAATGACTTGCCCAACTCATAAAGTTGTTGTTTTTCTCCATTGGCTGGAAGGTCTGATGTGGAATAGCTCCTCTGACCAGGTTTGACCCAAGGCACATGGGCGTAGCTATAGTAAGCAATGCGATCTGGACTCAACTTGGTAATCTGCTGAATCGTATCTGCCACTGTAGTAGTAGTCTGATGGGGCAACCCATATATTAAATCAAAATTGACTGATTCGTACCCTACCTCTCTAGCATCTAAGGTTGCTCGTTCCACATTTTCATAGGGCTGAATTCTATTGATCGTCTCTTGTACTTTTAAGTCAAGATCTTGGATGCCATAACTCACCCTTCTAAAGCCTACATCATGCAACACCTGCAAATGAGCTTTTGTGGTATTGTTTGGATGTCCTTCAAATCCAAATTCATGATCTGGATGAATTTCGCATCCTTCGAGCAACTGCACTATCAATGATTTTAAATTTTCTGGACTAAAAAAGGTAGGTGTACCACCTCCAAGGTGCAATTCTCTAATAATTGGTTTGGTATCAAACACTGACAGGTACTGCTTCCATTCAGTTAACAGTGATACTATATACTCACCCTCGACTTTGTGGTTTTTCGTGATTCTAGTATTGCAGCCACAGTAGGTGCACAAACTTTCACAGAAAGGCAGGTGAATATAGACACTGATACCTTGTTCTTCATTAGTTTGATCAAAAGTATGTTTTACAATGTCGAACCACTGCTTTGGTGATGGCTTATTGGTATCCCAAAATGGCACGGTAGGATAGCTGGTGTATCTAGGGACAGGGACATTGTATTTTTTGATAAGGCTGGGTTCAATATTCATGGCAATATTATTTTGACTCAAATATCGCCTTTGCCTATTTACTAATACATGATAAAAATCATATTAGGGATTTATTTGATGCTGGTATTTA
>Ga0209634_1002516_pt1 | contig 12795 bp, 4 predicted proteins | sample LinPmetageLP40_FD_184043 | JGI IMG/M metagenome (GOLD analysis project Ga0209634, IMG submission 184043) | Marine viral communities from the Pacific Ocean - LP-40 (SPAdes) (version 2) | ecosystem: Environmental > Aquatic > Marine > Oceanic | place: Pacific Ocean | collected 2010-08-26 | reverse complement strand
GGACCAATAAACCAATAAGCCTCATACATATTGAGTGGTTGCGGCGCAACCGGAGGATTCTTTTTGAAAAAATTGCCGTCAGCTAAATCCAATGGGCGCACCGCAGTGCCGGTGCCTGGACCATCTGCCCAATAATCACCGATTCCCGCTTTGGCATCAATTTGGATTGCGGTAGATGTATCTGTCAACCCTAATGAGCCACCGACCCGATCTTTAACTCTCGAACCTCTCATTGATGGGTGTGGATTGATATAATGAAACAATTCACAGTTTGGCCCTAACAAAGTATTTCTATTTGCCTTTGCTGTTCCATCTGAAATAATTCCTGGCTTGTGGTCATCATCTGGAAAAGGTGTTGTAGTCTCATCTTCATAAAAACATGGTGCGTGTAATGCTAAAGATTCGTTCCAGTCTTCCGACCTATAATAATTATCAATATTTTTGTTTCTAGCACTATTCTCTCCATCCAATCTCATTCTTGTATAAGCCGCGCCAATTGTAGGATCGCTAGTTAAAGTATTGGGTGTTCCTGCTGCAGCGCTCCCACTCCAAGAAGCATTTAGCATAAAGTCTGATATTTCGGAGTCTGTTGGTAGTACCACAGATCCCTTCTGCCCCCAACCGATGCCAGAAGCGCCGAACCCTTTGCGATCAAGTCCAGAATCATAATAATAACAAATAAACTCATCCACATATTGAGTCAAACTCTCATCTGTAATAGTAAGTTTTGTTATTTGTGGGCCTACATCTTCAAATCCTTCCTGCAAAAGATCTTCTGCTATCTGCGACAAGAGTGGTTTGAAAGATTCTCTCTTTGGATCGCGATGATAAGCATCCATGTGAACGATGTCATTTCTAGTTTTTGAAAAGGGCATTATTTAACTCCTATATTTAACTCTTTTAGTTTTTGTTTTTATTATTTATAAAAAAAAATTATACACCATTTATAATTAGGTCTATATTATCTTGTGTTCCATCAGCAAAGAAAAAATCAAATCTACCGCTGGTAATTTCCGAACCTGTAAAAGTAGAAACAAGGGGAATATCGTCTTGTGTACCATCGGATCTGACTAAACTTATGAAACCGCCGACACCTAAATTTGCAGTTGGTTCAAATTTCCCTGTTCCTGCATCATATACAATACTTGTTTTTCCTGATGTGGTAACTTCTGCTGTTGTGTGTCCACCATATTCAAAATTTTGTAGATTATCTTCTACTGTGTTGATATCTGAGATAATGGTTCCCTCGACACCAAGAGCTCTATTTCTTTCTGAGAATAGTGCCGTGTCTAATGCGTCATCTGCTTCTCTTAACGATGCAGATGTAGACAAATAATTTGATGAGGTATTGGTAGTATATGTCCCATTGGAATTTAATCCAGCGCCAAGTTGTGTGGCATCTATTTCCGCCTGACTGCCGGATATATCTACAGTCGCAAAAGTTGTCCCTGTCGATGCGTCATAAGTCGAGGAAATACTGCCACCAAACTCTATATTTTGTGTGACATTTGCATCAACTACTAATGCAGATGCAATGGCATTCCAAGCACTTCCCGATCCGTAGTATAATGTAGAGCCGGATTGTGCCAATCTCCCCGTTGAAGGTGTTTGAGATTGCAAATCTGTTAAGATTGAATATTCATCATACTTTATCAAAGAGAAATTTGATCTCATTTGTTGTTTGATTGCTACAAGTTTTTCTGCCTCTGTAGCAGTCGAAACCAAACCACCGTTTCCACCAGCTCCAATACCACCATCCAATATACCGACAAAATCAGATTCTAGAAATTCTCCTAAGATTACATCTCCGGTCGATTGTACTAATGCCTTTAATGGAAATGATATTGCCATTTTTTTCTCCTAATTTAGTATTTATAAAGAACATTACCCAGTAGCATAACCGTGTTTTTTCAAAGTAGATATTGCCCAAGGAAATTTTGGAATACTTGTTCTACTACCATTTGATCCCCATGCTCTTTTTCCGCCGATATCAATATGAGTAAAAGTATTATATAATCCTACACCCTTTATTCCTTTTCGAACACATATATCAATAAATCTTGCCCTGTCTGTTTTACTATAACTAGACATTATAATGTCGGTGGCCTTACCCTGTTGGTGCATACTTCCCTTAGCACCACCAACCTTTTTATTATACTCTGGACTGCGATAGGCGCTGGTTATATCGAGTGTCCGCCCCCATTCTTTAGCAACTTCTATAAGAATATTTTTCAGTGCTGGTTCGATTCTAGAGTCTGTGTGTGATAAGAAATTCAATGTTGGATCATCAACTCTTTCGAATGGAACAGAATTATCATTTGCTGGGGCATTTTGCGGACCTTGAATATTATTTACAGGACTTGTATTATTCGATAAATATCCGCCGTCTCCATTAGATATTCCACCATCGCCATATTCAAAAGTTTCACTATTTTTTGGTGCAGTTTTTATTCCTTCTTTCATATAATCTTCATGTTCTTTTGTAATATTTACAGGAACATCCGACAAAGGAGTGACCGGTGGAGAACTATCTCCTGCAAAAACATTATTACTCGCCCCCAGAACTACAGATCCACACGCAATAGGATCGTTTGCTCTACCAAGTGGCCTGCCATTTACATATACGGTTTTAGATCCTTCCGCAAGAACAGATCCATGTGGTGCATAAATCTTCGGTGGGCAAATATGTACTGCCCAACCATCTCCTCTTCTGTGCGCGGGGATGCTATTTACAAATACGTTATGACTTCCTTCTATACTTTTCCTTGGTGGGTGACAGCCATGGCCGCTGCACATATCTCCTAATCTAGTTACAGGCGGCATATATTGGGTATCCTCTAATTACTTGCATATCATCTATTTGTTCGTAGAACGATTGTTCGTCTGTTTCATACTTACAATTTATCTTAAATACTTCTCTATTTTCCACTGTTTCGGAAACTTTATTTAAATATGACATTCTCTGTATCGGCGCATTTAGGGAAAACTCATCAATAAAATTCTTCAACTCTAAAGAGTTTATGAAGGGGAGATGTACTATTATTTTTTTATTTTTCTCATCTGTATATATCGCTGTTTCTACAAATATTTTATATTTTTCTTTCATTATTAGATCATCATAAAATCTATCTTCTATAATACGATTTTTAATTTTGTAATAATCTTCTATTGATATGAGATTGTTTGTGTATAATTTCATTTTTTCGATTAAAGTTCTGTCCAAAATATTATTGTTGTGTTGTGGGTCATACGTTGCATAATTTTCTGTTCTCTTATAATCGAGCCACATCTTTCTGGTAATATAATCAGAATCATTGATATTTTTTGTATTGAATAAATGCAAATTTCTATCATACGAATAGTTGTTATATATCCTAAACATCAAATCTACAGTTTTCACCAAAGTCCCTTCGCTGGTAGTTTTGAACGAGTCCACTGTCGCTGATATTCCTTTATCATTTGCCACTGTTTTAATATTTAATATATCCGTTGTCTGGCCAGTAACAATGACACCGTTTCCGTCATCTTCACTTATTTGTTGTGTTATTTGTGCAATTCTAGTTTCCAATAGAGTTCTGGTCGATTGATCGGTCGAAAAGTTCAGCTCATTTTTTAACACTAACAATTCTCTTTGTAACGTATCAACAGTAGGAAACAGAACAGGTGATGAATTGGTCGAAGTGAGAGTGGTTTCCGCTACAAGACCACCCTGTAATCTTTCAAATTCATATGAGGTAACCGTAATAATTTGTTCCCCTGTCCCTCGTTGAACAACTTTTTCAAAAGTTTCTCCTTTACTTTTGATCAAAAAAGTGACATCAGCTGCGCCGGCGTTTACTTGGGTTATTTCTTGACCGGCCAAAAATTCTTGATTTGAACCGTGTTCCAATAAAATAATGCCTTTCGATATACTTCTGCCGGTCAAAGAAACTTTCCAAGTTCTAGGGTCGGGCATCTTAAAATCTGTATAATCAAAATCTAAACTATCTACAAACGACACAAATTCGCCATTTTCATCTGTCGCTCCTTGTAAACTAGTCCACGGTTCCCACGAATATTTTCTTAAAAATCTATCAGTATCGCTCAGTTTTCCAGATATAAGACCTGTATTGTTATCAAATTCTAAACATTCTGGTATTCTTGCGTTATTTTTATCCGAATCTATTTCCCAAACCCAATTAAAAAAACTGTCTTCTTTTTTATTTTCTGCATATGCTTTATCAAAAGTTCTACCAAAAGATATATCCCATACCACATCCGAAAACTCAAACAATAAATCAGTTGTGGTATCACTTACCCATTGAGTTTCGTGATAGATTTCAGTTGTATGTCTGCCGGATCTTCCTGCTCCCTCAAAATGGTTTTCTGTAACATTCCCCAAATAAAATACTTTGTTATTATGTGCTATGTCATTTTTCTTTGCCACGTCCATAACATCGTGTCCATATGCGTTAGAACCACCAGAAATCCATGGCCGGCCGGTGGTAATAACTTCAAAAACACTGTCTTGATATTTATAATACCATTCATCCGTATCTGTAATAAAAGGAGAATTATCCATTGCAAATTCATATTTTTCAGTAAATTCTCTAAACGATTGTTTGAAAATTTCTTCCATCATTAAATGTTTATATGGCGCGTTATGCGGATCTATTGCATTTGTTTGCAAATACATCTGTTCTATTATTGGAGTAGTATCCAATGTATCAGAAATAAAAGGTTTCCAGTTTAATTCATTGCCCAAAGAATAATCAATAAAGAAGATTTTATTTACATAAGGCGTATCTAATTTTTCGGTATAAAGAATATTTTGTTCATACTCTAAATCTTTAGCCCTTTCAAACCAAGTGGCCTTCAATTGATTATATTCTATTATTTGTATATTTTCAAAAAATGGTTTATTTTTGGGTTTTCCTGTATCTGGATTTGAAATTCCATGATTGATCCAATAAGTTCTATCCGGCCTCCCAATCTCCATAGACCGTCTGATTGTAGATGATGCCGGATAATTAGTACGGTCGAAAATATATAATCCATTTTCAGAAGTAATAGTTTCTATGTTTTGTGTATAATCTGAAAAATTGAGTTCGTTTCCATAATAATTTTTCAATGCGGAATCGAACACTTCAACATGTTCAGCAAAAGTTTTTTCTTGAGATGAAATATTTCCAAAACCCAATGATGTTCCTGTTGGCTGCATAAATGTATAATTGACTCCTACAAGTTGAAGTTCTATTCTGTTTGCGAATCTGTCATACATATTGGTGTGATATGTAATTTCTTTAAATACACTTTTCCATTCTTGTAAATTTGTGAAAGTGGATTGATAATCTTTTGCGCGCCATTCTCCGGTTGTATCAATTCCAGAAATCATATTATAAGATGTTTCTTGAATTTGTATCAATAATCTGTCTTGAGGTAAGGGAACAAGTTCAAAAGAATCAAGATATGATTTGAAAGTGCTGGTTTTCCAATCTAGTGTTTCTTTATAGAGACTTTTGCTAGATATAAATTTTTCAGAAGTGATGGACTCTATAAATTCGTAGTTTGGTTTTGGAAATCTATTAACTTTAGAAATGATGGATTGCTCGATAGCTATCGCACCGACACCCATATATCCGAGGTCAGTTTCCGGCTCTGAAGGAATGCCTTGACCATGAGATATGGTTCTCCACCCATTGAAATAAATGTCATGGAAATGAGCAAGTGGCTGACCCCATGATGAAAATCCAATTTTAGACTTTCTAAATCTTGCATTTTCTCCTGTAAGCGGCACTATAATTTCAGTAGATAAATCTATGACATTGCTACCCATTTGACTTGTGTAAACTTTTACTTCATTATTATTTTTTACAACTCTAATTCGCGTACCGACAGGAGTTGTACCCCAACCACCTAATGTATCCGGAACCCTAATACTATTATCCCATTCTTCGCCTAGCAATTTCGGATCTGTAATTTCCCGAAAACCACCAAAAAAATCCAGACTCTGGCCAGCATTAAGAGTGACAAACCAAGTTTTTGATCTTCGGATTCCACCATGACTTCTATATGCAGTTAATGCATACTCATATCCATTTTCATAAACAAAACCTATAACGAGGCCTATGGCATCATCATCAAACGATGATGATTTGACAGTCGCCTCGAATTCGTATTCTTCGTATTCTTCGGGAGAAATAAGTCCTATCGGGGTAATGCCGGGATTTATATTGGCCTCATAACTTTCGTTATTGGGGTTTATTGTCCAATCTACAACATAACCATTTCGACTTGGATATTGTGGGGTACTATAATAACCGGTCTCTGTTAGTTTAGTGTGAGAAAATCTATACCATCCTTCTTGGTGAGCGGAATTGTCAAACCACGAAGTCGGAAAAGGATTTGGCGGTCTCACAGGCAATTGAGTAAATTCTAACCATAAAAGACATTCTCCCGATGGTATATCAAGATTTCTTAACAATATCCATTCTTTTAGCCAAACTCCCGTATCTCCATCGTGAGCGAAATAATATTCACCCAACTTTGTTGATGTATTTTTTCTTTGAAACAACTCTATATCAGAAGTTGCAGAAGAATAACTTTCTGTGCTTCTATAAATCGTCACCATCAACTTCCAATTTTTTTCGATTCCATTTCTGGTCGATAGAATATCTGTTTGATTTAAACTTGCCCAAGAAAAATGTATGGCATTATTCGAATAATCTTGATCCGTATTATGTGTATGCTCGAATGGAAGTGTTGCACTTTTTCTCTGATCTCCGCCAAAGACTGTATACGGCCTAGATTTTACTGTTCCGTTATCAATTCCAAAATCTCTATCTATAAATATCCCGAAAGTTGTTGAATCTGGTATTGTAGATTGATCGCTGTACGAATTCCCTTGCATTGATGTGGGACTATAATTGATTATAGGAGAATTATTGTTAAATCTATACTGTTGATTGAAAGCATTACCGACGACAGTTGAAGTATCGGTTCCTGTTGGATAATACAAACTTGCGCCTTGTTCGGATTCCAATCCACCGCCCCACACAATTCTGAAAATGCGTGTCAAATATTCAACTTCGCCGCCGGTTTTTATTTGTTCATAAAAAATAGAAGATGAGTCGCGAGTCGGTTCAAAATAATAATTTAAATATTCTATTGTTATCGAAGGATCGTGGTAGTATACGATTGCGGGAATTCTTTCCGTCTTTGCTTTTACTGATGGCCCGCTTCTACCTTGAAATGTTAATGCCATAATCTATCCTATACCATATTTCTATTCTGACCGTTTCTATCAATAAACGGGCCTTTAAAATTTATTTGAGATAGTGTATAATTTTTAGAATCAAAATTTCTCATAATTATTACACCCTTTTCTGTTGAAAAATCAGTATTGCCGGTCGTATTATCTCGATTTCTTTCAATTACAGGCTGGGAATTGGATGTAACAGAAGTCGTTGAATCGGAAATATTATCATCGCTAGTCGCCTTAATAATGGGAGCATCTACTGGATCTTCTGCACTAGTCGCTGGTGCAGTCGGAGCATCTACTGGATTTTCTGCACTAGTCGCTGGTGCAGTCGGAGCATCTACGGGATCTTCCGCATTTGTCGCATTAATAATGGGAGCATCTACTGGATCTTCTGCACTAGTCGCTGGTGCAGTCGGAGCATCTATTGGATCTTCCGCATTTGTCGCTGGTGCAGTCGGAGCATCTATTGGATCTTCCGCATTTGTCGCTGGTGCAGTCGGAGCATCTACTGGAATTTCTGCATTTGTCGCATTAATAATGGGAGCATCTACTGGATCTTCTGCATTAGTCGCCTTAATAGTCGGAGCATCTACCGGATTTTCTGCATTTGTTGCTGGTGCAGTCGGGGCATCTACCGGATCTTCCGCATTTGTCGCCTTAATAGTGGGAGCATCTACCGGATCTTCCGCAGTAATAGGCAGAGCGATTGGTTCGTCTACCGGATCTTCAGCATTAATAGGCAGAGCGATTGGTTCGTCTACCGGATCTTCCGCATTTGTCGCTGGTGCAGTTGGAGCATCTACTGGAATTTCTGCATTTGTTGAAAGTGTTGTTTGCTCATCTGCAACATTTTCATCATTTGTTAAAAGTGTTGTTAGCTCATCTACTAGATTTGCAGAGTTTGTTGAAAGTGTTGTTTGTTCATCTGCAACATTTTCATCATTTGTTGAAATATCAATAGATTCATTATCAATCGCACTGATACTAGGACTTTGTTCTCCAGCCTCGTCTGCAACATTTTCATCATTTGTTGAAATATCAATAGATTCATTATCAATCGCACTGATACTAGGACTTTGTTCTCCAGCCTCGTCTGCAACATTTTCAGTATTTGTTTGTGCATTTATAAATTCGTCGTCAATCGCACTGATACTAGGACTTTGTTCTCCAGCCTCGTCTGCAACATTTTCAGCATTTGTTTGTGCATTTATAAGTTCGTCGTCGATCTCGCTAGTATTCGAACCTTGTTCTCCAGCCTCGTCTGCAACATTTTCATCATTTGTTGAAATATCAATAGATTCATTATCAATCGCGCTAGTATTTGAACCTTGTTCTCCAGCCTCGTCTGCAACATTTTCATCATTTGTTTGTGCATTTATAAGTTCGTCGTCAATAACATCCGCAGACTGAGTGACAGATATAGATTCGTCCTGAGATTCATCATCAGCTGATAATGTGGTACTAGAAGCATCATCTTCGGATTGTTCAGCTGATAATGTGGTACTAGAAGCATCATCTTCGGATTGTTCAGCTGATAATGAACTCCTCGAAGCATCATCCTCGGATTGTTCAGCTGATAATGTGGTACTAGAAGCATCATCTTCGGATTGTTCAGAGCTCTTCAAGATAACACTAACAGCATTTTCTACTGTAGATGTTTCGGTAGTTTCTACATCCGAATGTTTTTCCTGTATCAATATATCAAGAGTTTCTTCTTCCCTCGATTTTTCTGATAATAATACAATAACATTTTCCAAATCAGAAAATAACTTTGGATCTTTAGTGGTAATATTTTCAATCACCGAATCTAAATTTATTTCTAAAGTAGCATCCAATAATTTTTCAACGATTAAATTTCTTAATGCTGTGTCTGGTTCCACGGTGGTTGTTGTTAGATTGGGTCTGGTCGCATTTACAACTTCTAATAGTTGGACAATAATATTTTCAAATAAGTTTTCAGAATCCAATTCAGAAACATTATTTACAGTATTCGTTTGTTGTGATTCCTTAATTTCTTCTATAATATTTTCTAACAAATCTGAAGATATGGTTTCCAATATAGGATTCAAAGTTGATAAAAATTCTTTGGATATGTCATCAGAAGTCAAAGATTGTTTTAGAGTTTCATTTTCTGATATTTCATTTTTTAATCTTTGTAATATTGATTCTAAATCTGTAGATTCTTCAGATTCTAATCCAGCGGTTTCAGCAGTTTCGGCATCCGATCCTGTTTCAAGTCCAGAAGTTTCTGTATTTTCAGTCTCTTCATTTGATTCTAATCCAGCGGTTTCAGCAGTTTCGGCATCCGATCCTGTTTCAAGTCTAGTGGTTTCAGTAGTTTCAGTTTCTTCATTTGATTCAAATTCAGTGGTTTCATCAGTTTCAGTTTCTACACTAGATTCAAATCCAGATGTTTCGACAATTTCAGTTTCTTCATTTGAATCAAGTCCAGAGGTTTCAGTAGTTTCAGTTTCTTCGTTTGATTCAAATCCAGTGGTCGCATCAGTTTCAGTTTCTACACTAGATTCAAATCCAGATGTTTCGACAATTTCAGTTTCTTCATTTGAATCAAGTCCAGAGGTTTCTATAGTTTCTGTCTCAGAACTTGATTCAAGTCCAGCTGTTTCTGTATTTTCAGTTTCTACACTAGATTGAAATCCAGCTGTTTCTTCTGTCTCGGACTCTTCATTTGATGCAAGTCCAGCTGTTTCTATAGTTTCTGTCTCAGAACTTGATTCAAATCCAGTGGTCTCATCAGTTTCAGTTTCTACACTAGATTGAAATCCAGCTGTTTCTTCTGACTCGGACTCTTCATTTGATGCAAGTCCAGCTGTTTCTGTATTTTCAGTTTCTACACTAGATTGAAATCCAGCTGTTTCTTCTGTCTCGGACTCTTCATTTGATGCAAGTCCAGAAGTTTCTGTATTTTCAGTCTCTTCGTTTGATGCAAGTCCAGAAGTTTCTGTATTTTCAGTCTCTTCGTTTGATGCAAGTCCAGAAGTTTCTTCTGTCTCGGACTCTTCATTTGATGCAAGTCCAGCTGTTTCTTCTGTCTCGGCCCCTTCGTTTGATGCAAGTCCAGAAGTTTCTGTATTTTCAGTCTCTTCATTTGATGCAAGTCCAGAAGTTTCTTCTGTCTCGGCCTCTTCGTTTGATGCAAGTTCAGTGGTCTCATCAGTTTCAGTCTCTTCGTTTGATGCAAGTCCAGCGGTTTCTGTATTTTCAGTTTCAGAACTTGATTCAAATCCAGCGGTTTCTTCTGTTTCAGTCTCTTCTTTAGATTCTATTTCCTTTGTTTCTAATATATTAATTTCACTAAAATGTTTTACTTCTAAAACTTCGGGGGTTCGAAAGGTAGTTATAAGAACTTTTCGCAATTCGTCTAAATCGACTTCGGATAATACATCTATTCCTTTTAATGCAACTTTTAACACTTCGCTGGTGATGAGCTGTTCTACAAAATCTGGGTCTTTAATTACTTCAATAATTTTTTCTTGTATTAGCGTTGCTAATTTTTCTTTTGATTCAGTAGATTCCAATTCTGATATATTTGATATTATTGAAGAATTAGAAAAGGCCTGTATCTCTCCTTCTAATACAGATTTTATCTGCTCATCCAACACATTTTCGGCTGCATTTGCAGAATTTGAATTTGTTTCAAAATTTCTTTCTTGATCGTCATTGACAGATGATTGAGAAACTTCGACAGTATAATTTGAAGTTTCTGGGTCATTCAATTCCACATTAAATTCTAAATTTGTTCCATCCACCACAAAGACATAATTATTAATTATATTAAGAACCGGATTTGTAACCGATAATTTTATCACATCCCCATTCGACACAGTAGACGAAGAACCCACATCGATTCCATTTTTAAAGATTTTTCCAGAAGAAAATGTAATATTTGAGGGGTCGTTTACTAATCCAGAAACAAATATCTGATTAGTCTGGACGTCAATATCCCATGTTGTAGTTGACAAGTGATATGTATATGTTATGTTACCACTATTAACTGTCTGTCCGTCTGACGGTGATGCTACACCGGCCGGCGAGCCTATTCCAACTCGCACCTTTATTATATCTCTGAATAAAAATATATTTATGACTGACATTTTATCTCTGCAAAAAAATAAGGGGAAGCGAATGCCTCCCCTGTATTTATTTCAAATTATTAGATAATGAAAAATTCATTAAATACTGTCAAAATTCGTGCCAAAATCTGGAACCCATTTTGCATCTTTTCCACCACTACCAGCGCCGTCATTATCTGTATGTTTATACACATATTTCACCCCACCCAAAACTGCTTCATCATTTAAAGTTGGACTGGCTGGGAAATTATCTTCGACATCAAATATTTCTCTGGGAGTATAATCACTATATACTGGTCTTATAGAACCACCTCTAACATGGAAGAATATCCTCATACCATTACCATGCGGTTTGGTTGAGGCCATACCCATATAAGTTCTCGAAGGAGTACTCTTTATAGATTCAACCGCATCTGTAGTTGTATCAGATTTTTTATAGTTGTGCCAGAAATATTCTCTTCTAAAGTTTAATTTTTCATCACTACCTTTAGCGGAAACCGAATTCGTAGCCTTTGTTATTTCAACACCGGCGGAATTTGTGAGTCTACAATCACTAGAATGGGCTCCATCCAAATCAAATTTTGACGCAGAAGTTTTTATAAGACCACTTTGAGTAGAACTATTTGCACTTGCAACAGCAATAATATCTAACTCAGAATCACTATAGATAAATCTCTGTGAAGCGAGAGGTGATGGAAAGTTAAATACAATAGTTTTATCTTGAGTGATAGATAATTGTTCTACAGGATTGATACATGCCGGACTATCTATTTGTGGAATAACAGCAGATACATGATAATCCCAAGGTTTCAAAACATCAGATTCTCTAACAACAAAACGATAAATTCCTTTAGCTTCTCTGTGTACATCGTGCCACAAAGATGGAATATCCCTATCTTCTGGAACTTTTACCAGATATGTTCGAGTTCCACTATCATTTTCTTCAATATCTGCATAAGGTTCATAACTAAGTTTGACGATTATACCATTTGGTATAAATTGAGCAAATTTAAGCGTATCATCTGTTAAACTATATGCATACATATTTTTTTCGGTGCCAAAATATTCCAAACTTGTGTTGGTCGTACCAAATTTAATATCACCGCCTGCGTCGATGGAATAATTTTGCCCTAGTATCGCAGCTTCTGCTTCAAGACTATCAACAAATACTTTGAGTCTATTAGTTTCAAATAGAGGTCTTGATGCTGTGCCAGATCTACCATAAAAGTTCGCATATATTCCATCATATCCAGCGCCCAACCAAGCATATTCATAAATAAATTCATCTCCCTCTGGAAATGTATCGACAAAACCATCAACTCTAATTGCCCTAGTGGTATTTGTGTTGTTGTCGCCATCCGCACCAACCACTGCAAGAACATCTCCCACTCGAATTTCTGTGGTTCCACCAGTTGACATCGCAGTTGCCAACCAACCCCTAAATCCGGTCGCGGATGTGGG
>Ga0209634_1002515_pt1 | contig 12801 bp, 19 predicted proteins | sample LinPmetageLP40_FD_184043 | JGI IMG/M metagenome (GOLD analysis project Ga0209634, IMG submission 184043) | Marine viral communities from the Pacific Ocean - LP-40 (SPAdes) (version 2) | ecosystem: Environmental > Aquatic > Marine > Oceanic | place: Pacific Ocean | collected 2010-08-26 | reverse complement strand
GGATGTATTCTATACTGGTTGGCGCAAAGGTCCACCAAAGAGAGTTGTTAGTTTAAGGAATAGATAATGGCATTTGAATTTATTAGAGAAGAAATTACAGAAGCACGTTACATTCGTAATGCTGGTGATACAGTGGGACGAAGCATGGCAGACGTTGGTGAAAGTTTCTTTGAACAACTATTAATGCTACAACAGATGCGTTTTGAAAATCCTAAGTTTGCACAAAAGTATGCAAAAGATACACTTAAATTTATGAACTTCAGTGGTGTAAAGCCAGGTGCTACAGACCTACATAACCTTGCAAGTATAATTAATAATCCTAGCAAGTACAAAGGTGTTACTGGTAGCGGCAAGGTAAATTTTGATGAACTAGGCTTTAAGCGTTTCTTGCGTGATATTGCAAGCGGCAAAAGTAATCAGAGCATGGATCGTTCTTTCCTAATGCGTCAACAAAAGAATCTTGGCATTAGTGGCAGTTTTCTTAAACAAGCAAGACGTTTAAGTGCAGACTATGGTAGGACTAATGCAGGTGAACGCGGTGCGCTTAGTGCTAGAATGGTAAACAGTCAGCGTGTAGACGGCAAGTTCCGCAGTGATATAAGCAAGCAGTACATGGGTACAATTAAAAACAAAAAACTTATACCCGCAGAAAAAGGCATCCCCAAGTGGGCAAAAGCCGCAGCAGGATTTGCTGCAGGGTATGCCATTGGTAAAACTAGTTTCACTGGATAAAATCCTATAAAAAGCATAAATACTTCTAAGCAGGACAAAAATAGCCTGCAAATTATAGGAGAATAAAAATGGCAAGTCTCACAAGAGTACATCCAGCCGCAACCCCAACACTTCCAGTGACAATGGGCGGAAGCACAGAAACTTTGGTAATTGTTGAAGTGGATTACGGCGCAGACGTTTCTGCAAAGACAGGACCTGAATCAACTATGGCTAAAGTACATCAAATGTGTGGAACATTTGGAACTGTAACATACTTAGGACCGTTGTTTGACAGTGATACACGACAGCATATTGGTATTGAAGGTTGCACAACAGACACAGCAGTAGCAAACTTTGCTTCAATGGCTGTTATGGCGGCTGCATTGCAGGCACTAGGCACAGTTGATTCAATTGACCTTAGTTCAATGACAGTTATTAAAGGCGGACCAAGTGCTGCACTTCAAGACGCAATTGTATAAGGAGTAGAAAATGGCTGTTAATACAGATCACACAGGAGTTAGTAATGTCTTTAACGCACATGGTAAAGCATTACATCTTACAAAATTAGCAAAAACAAATATTACACAAGCAGAACTTGATGCTGCCCTACGTTTTATTGCACTTACTGCAACTATAGTAGCAGTTGGCGATGATACAACTGGTGGATTTAACGCTGGCGCATCTGATGCAGTACATGTACTTTCAGAAGGTGCAGCACCAGCAGCAGTATCAAACTTTGGCGTGGGCTCAACAGGCATCACAACAACTGTAGTATCAGTTTTTGAAGTATAAAAAATTATAGAGAGATAAAGGAATAATAAAATGGCATCACTAACAAAAGCACATCCAGCCCTTGCCACACTAATTGGTGAACACAGATTTGTTGGACGAGAAATTACAATGCTAAGTGTCGACTTTAACGTTGACGCTGACGGAAGCGCAATTGCAATGGAAACAGCATTGAACACAATCCAAACATACGGAAATATCCTCCTCGCAGGAGCAGTTTACGGCACAGGTCAGCAGATTGACGTAATCCTAGAAGGTTCATTAATTGGATCAGATTATAAATCAGCAGACGGTACTGTAACAGGCACACTGGAGCAGGCTTTGGAAGAAGACATCCTAAACTTAGGTACAGTGGACGGCGTTAACTTTGCAGCAGGTACACCAGCAATTACAACAAGGACAACATTAGTTTTAGCATAATTAGTTAACTTTTGTTTAAGTATATTAAAAGCGGTGTTTTTTAGCACCGCTTTTTTTATGAGTTAAATACGCTATGATGAGCGATTATCCTACAGTAGTATATGGTGTAAGCATGGTAGATGTCACTTGCACAGGCGTGACTAGAGGCGAAGGATTGCAACGCAATCAACAGCGTAATTGGGAAACAGTGCTACAAACTTTTGGCTTGCTTGCACAGCCACAAATAATACAATATCCAGAACAACATTACTTTACAAAAGATGACAACTTTATAGATAGTGAAGTATACAATAAAATAGGTACAAAACATCAGTTTACAATACAAATGATACGTCCAGAAACAAGCATGTGGATATTTGCAATTGGCACTGAACACACTGGAGTCTTTGGGGATAACTGTAGTATACTACATGATGTATTTGATTTAGTGCCTGTTATACCTAAATTACAAAATACAATAGAACTTATCCCTAGTGTATTTCAAACTAAGAACAAAGAGTTTGTTAATATACAGTTTTTCCCCCAAACTAAAACAGTATAAATATATATGATGCTAGAAAAACAGGCACATATAAAACAATACTAGGCACATACACAAAAAATAGATAATCTAGACATCACCCTAAGGTAGGTGATTAGTTATGTCGGAACTAGAAAAAGAATCTCTTGAAGCACATGTAGACATGTGTTCTGAAAGGTATAATGGTTTGCACAGGGAACTTAAAAATTTAAGTTCTCGCATGGATAAGTTTGAGCGCATGCTAACAGAAATGCGAGACATGATGATGAAAATGAAAACTGATCGCCAAAGTCAACTAATTAGTTGGGGTATAGGCATCATAGGAACCTTAGTGGCTGCAGTTGGCGCACTTCTCTTTATGTTACTAGGCTAAACATAAATACAGTATGATTTTAAGTGAACTTACTGAAGGTATGGCATGGGCAAAACGCGGCGGCAAAGTTGTACGCAAGTTTCGTTGCACCAGTGGCAGACGCAAAAGCCGCATCGTTAGTTCACCAGCACAGTGCTTTGCAGCACCTGACATTAAGAAACGTATCAAATTAAAAATGACTCGTGCTAGATTAGGTCCGAGGATGGTACGCAAGTCTAAAAAAACTAAAAGGGTAAATCCAGCAAGTAAGCGTGTAGCAGCATTAAACAAGGCAAGTAGATGAAACTATTAGAAGCACAATATGGAATGAGTAAAGGTATAACTGTACAGTTGAATGAAGCACAGTATATACTAACAGGCACACAGGGATTTACTGCAACATTTGCAGATCCAAATGATCCACGTATTACTTTTACAATGAACTTGTCTGATAAAAAAATTGACCTAACAGGTCCCGACGGCATGATAAGCATTACAGATGAACTATCACCAGCAGAACGAGCAAATATGATTCGTCGTGCAAAAGGTGCTATGGTTGATGTTAATGTAAGTAGTTTACGATAATGCGTTTTGTAGAGTTTACAAACGGTCTTCAGACCTTTGTATCAGGAGAGGAACAAGAACTTATTGAGGCAATCAGTGAGAAAAAACTTGTAAGTAAAAAAGATTTATCAGAGAGACAACAACTAGTAGCAAGACGTCTCGCTGAAAAATCTATCCTAGTTAGGCAAAATAAAAATGACAGCATCTATTATAAACTTAGCAACAGGGCAAACACTTCATCAACGTATTGATCGTCTGCTTGACTTTACACCTAAGATAAAAATACAAAAACTAGAGCATGGTACAGTCAAAGTCAATGACATTGTTATTGATAATCACTATGGTTCTTGGAAATGTAAAGATGTATGTTTTTATAGACGTAAAAGTGCTGTTGGTTATGCACTGTGTATTATTAATAATGATACAAAGACCGCAAACAATATAAAATCATTGGATAGTAAACTACAAAAAGTGAAAACAGATATTGATTTTTACCACTATCATTTGCGCAGAAGCGATCAATTTAAAAAACTAACTATGAGCAATCGTATTAGTTCTGACATGCCAGTGTTACATAATATAGATGCAGCTCTTACACAACTTCTGAAAACTATCTCAATTTAATAAATACACTTATATAATTTAAAGGGAAGAACCATGAACCTTAACGACATCGTACCTGCTCCAAACGCAGCAAAAGTAAATCAGTTAGCAAAACGTGTATTCGGATATGCATTAGACTTAGATAATTTGAGTGAATCAAAAGCAAAAAGACTACACAAAAATTTAAGCAGTCAAATGAACATTTATGAAAGTAAAATTGGCAGTGCAAGTCAAACTCGTACAAAGTATTACGAGATGAAAATTGCACTTGAGGCACTTACTAAGCATATAGCAGAAAAGAAAGGCTCAAAGCCAGACTTTTTAGACCTTGATGGTGACGGCGATAAGAAAGAACCAATGAAAAAGGCGGCTGATGAAAAAGGCGATGCTCCTAAAAAGAAAAAAGATCTAAGTAAAGTTCCGCCACAGTTAAGAAAAAGCATGCAAGGTGAAGGTGTTGCTTTGGTAAAAACTGGTGGTGAGCGTGATGTTACAGTAATGAAGACTCCTGACATGTCAAAGCGTAAGACTAAGCGTAGCATGGACAAGTATGCTAAACCAGGTAAAGTAAAAGAAAGTGTAGTAACTGAAGGTCAAGTAGAGTCAAGTGAACTCATTATGGCTGTAAAAAGTATGGTTGACAAGTACGATGCAATGATACAAGATGTAGGTGAAATGCTTAATGAAGAACTAGCACCAGTAGCAGATAAGATTCGTGATGAAATGGGTTCAGACATTGCAGATAGTTTTGTAGCAGGCATGACAGGTGCACTGCAAAACACATTAGATAACATGAAAGCAGATCGTGTTGCAGCAGACAACGCAACCCGTGTACTAGTTGGAGATTCACCTGCAGAACCAATGGGCATGGACACAGACATGGATATGGATGATGTATCAGACATGGAACCAACGTTGGACATGGATGATGAGTTTGACGCAGCACCAGCAGCACAGGGCGGCGAAGAAGCACCAGTAGGCAGAGAAAAGAGAGCATAATGTATACTACAGTTGATATGAGAAAACTTCAGGATCGTTTGGATTCAATGACTGAAGTTGCACAAGAAGTCACTGTTGAGGCTGCAGAAATTGAAGCAGCACCTGCAGTGGAAGAAACATCAATAGAAAATGCTAACGGTGATGCAGAACTAGCAGAACTTAAAGACATGCTAGGACGCAGTGGCGTAATGGGTTTTAGTGCATAATGAGATTTTACGAAGTAGATAGTTCAGTTGATGCTATAATGAGTGCAGCAATGCTTGCACAAACCCGTGCCAGTAGTACTGGCAGACAGGGTAAACTTAGTATGAACGGCTTTCTACAGATGCTTGCAAACTCAGGCATTATGATGGATTACGATGGTTTTAAAACTGTATACGATACTAATCCACAACTTGCAAATGTTATTGCACAGTTTAATAAAGACGAAATTACCTTTGTAGGTGATAGCGATGACGAAGACGCAGAATTTGAGCCTGATAAAGGTGAAATGCCTGACGACGAACGTGTAGCAAAAATGGCGAAAAGTGCAATGAAAACTAGAGAATTTGTTGAAGGTTACGAAGTGCTTCCAAAGATGGACAGGAACAAGTATCAAGAACGTGATGGACTAGAAGGTCCTATAATGACACGTTCAGGTAAAGTTGTTTATTATGATAATAACGAAGGCAAATACTATGATCCAGATACAGACATATATTTGTCCTACGATGATTATAAAATGTTGGATAAAAAAACAAATGAAGCAGAACTTCCGCCACACCTAAGTAAAATGTTTGGTAAAGACGGCAGTCAAGTTGAAACACGCACAGATGTTATGAAACAGATGCGCGACATTGTAGACAACAAGAGTGCCATGAAAGTTAAGTTCGGCGACGGCGAGCAAATGATAGACATGTACACAGCAAGTGTATTGGTACAAATCTATGACAAAGTTAACGATGCTAACAAAGAAAAAATTGTACAGCGTGTAGGTACTATTGAAAAGTTTACTAAACTTATGCCTCAACTATTTGGTATGATGGGCGAAGGTTCTAGCCCACATGCAAAAGGTAGTAAAAAGTACAAAGCACACATGGCTGCAAAGCATGCAGGCATGAATGAAGGCAAAAGCATGGAAGATAAGATTGCTGCTGACATTGAAGCAGGCATGAGTACAGATGCAATTATCGGCAAGTATGCTAACAAGGCTACTACAAATACGGATGAGATTCGTAAGATGATCCAACGCATTAAGTTTAAAAACTTTAGGAACAAATAATGGCATACTTTCCAACAGGCGCACAGGCTCGCGAAAGAGCGCAGAACAACAATGTACTAGCACAGCAGATTAGTATTATGGAAATTAGTGTATTAAATTCAATTGCTTCAAGTACATTTACTGCAAAAATTACTAACTCAAGCACAGTTACTATACAGGGTGCAACTGTTACAGGAAGTCCTATGACCGACAACGACACAGACGGTCAAAACTACTATAAAGTATATCAAGGTACTACAACTGATGCTGTGAAGACAGAACAGATGGCAGAAGTAATTGCACATTTCGAGAACAAAGGTTACACTATTGCCCGCAAAAGTACAAGCGGTACATTTTTCTTTTGGGAAATTACTTGGTAAGCCAACTAGTGACTTGGTCTACTCTACTTTTCACATCAATATTATAAATTAAATTTTGATTGTGTAACAATCTATCCTTACATTTAGCGTATACACTTGGCATATCAAGTTTGTTTACCTCGCTTATAGTTTTACATACAGCAAGCAGTCTATCTTTTGTGTTAGTAATATCATCATAACTCTCATCCCATATATCACCAAATGTCTCAAACCCTTGTTGTTGTAGTAATTTTAAACTGCCCACTGCGCCCGCTATAATAAACATGTGTAGGTTAGCACATGCACTATAAGTTTTCTCTGTGACCATAAGAGGCACAGTTTGATCTTTGTAGTGTTGAAATGTAGTCTCACCTATTATGCTACAGTATGTTTGATGATATATGTCCTGGCTAAGATTACGCGCAAGATTAGTATTATCAAATGGAGCATAAGGAAGTATATGTTCTATACTACGGGCATGTGATAGATGTGCAGGATTGAATCCCAGTGCAGGATCAAACCAACTATCAACATTTTTACATTCTATATAACTCCATACACAATTTTTTAATATGTTATTGGTGTACAAATGTGCAAGCAAATATCTTCTATGACCTACATCTTTTCCGTTTAAAAATAAAAACGTTTTACTTTTAGATTGATTATATTCTCTACGTTCCCATATTTTACTTGCAGCAATGTCATGCATGTTAAAGTAGTTTGGAAAAAGTGCATTGCCTGTAACATAAACAAAATCTCTGTGTAGTGTACTAGTATCTTCCTTAAACGCTTCTCCTGCATGCCATAGTAGTAAAGGCAAATTACTATCTGGTATGTTGCTCCAGTCGTTGTCAAACACCATGTGAAATATAAAATTACACGTTGGATAGTGTCCAAGGTACTCAAAAATATCTTTTATTTTTGCTTGACTTTTGCTATAAATTACTTGATATTCGTTTGGGTCCATGCTATACTTATAGGATGATAACTCAGCGATATAATTATTCTCCAATTAATAGAAAAACTATTGATGGAAAGAGGCACTATGCTACGCCGGATGGAGGTGCAGTGCCTAGCGTTACAACAATACTGGACAAGACAAAATCCAAAGAAAAAATGCAAGCACTAAACAACTGGAAGAAGCGTGTAGGAGAAGCCAAAGCACAACAGATTGTCACAGAGGCAGCAGGCAGAGGCACACGTTTACATAAGTGGCTAGAAGATTATGTGACGTCAGGAGAGATAGGTGAACCAGGTACTAATCCCTATAGTCAGCAAAGTCATAAGATGGCAAACCTTATACTAGAGCATGGACTAAAAAATGCAGACGAGTACTGGGGAACAGAAGTGCCTCTTTACTACAGTGGACTATATGCAGGAACAACAGACCTAGTTGGAGTGCATGCTGGAGAGCCTGCTATCATGGACTTTAAACAAACTAATAAGCCAAAGAAAACAGAGTGGGTAGAGGATTACTTCCTACAACTATGTGCTTATGCACATGCACACAATAACATGTTTGAAACAACTATTAACAAAGGTGTTATACTAATGTGTAGCAAAGACTATCAGTACCAAGAGTGGATTCTTGAGGGTACAGCGTTCGATCATTATAGTAATATTTGGTTCGACAGGGTAGCCCAGTACTATGAATATAACACTTAACATGCAGGGATCATTTTGTAATGATTGGCCCATACTAACAATTACGCAAGATGAAAACAAGTATGAACACTTGGTTGAAGAACAAACCAGTGTGAGTATGGACTTGGATAATGCTCCTTTTCGATTAGGAATGTATAACAAGAGTTTTGGTAACAACCATATATGGGATACTAAAACAGATCAATCTGGTGATATACTCGAGGATAAGTTTATAAAGTTTACGGACATACTAATAGATGATGTCAGTGTGTTACATCTATTGATTAAAATTGATTACAATAGTAAAGAACAAGGATGTCATATTGTACATGATAGTTGTTTAAGATTTAACGGATATTGGAATTTTCCAATTGGCGACAATCCCTATGACTGGATAATAGATACAATTTATCAACAAACAAATGAATATAGAGACACAAGTTATTTTAGTGATTACACTATTATAAATAATTATGCTGAACACTATCAATACATAAGAAAAATTAGAAAACTTTTAGATATATGAAGAATATACTCATTGCTGTACCGCAACTTGAAGTGCATAGACCTCCTATTAGCACGGCAGTAATTGCTGGTGTAATTAGAAATGCTGGGTATGATCTTACTGTGTTAGATCTTAACATTAACCTTTTTAGATCGCTGGGTGCAACAGAATATTATGCACTAGGCAGTGTATGGGAATCTTCAAGACAACCAACTGCACAAGAAAATGATTATCTTAATAAATTTATTGACGATGAATTAGTTTCACAATGTAATGATGAAACTAGATTAATGATTAGTGTGTTTACAACAAACAGTCAACAGTTTACAAGAAGATGTTGTGACCGTGTATTATCTGTGTATCCAAACTGCGAGATTGTACTAGGCGGCATGGGAGTAGATACATTTGGACAGGAAATGTTAGACCTTAATCTATGCAAATATGTTATCTATGGTGAGGGAGAAGAAGCAGTTTTAGCGTTAATGGCGGGCGATGTAACTTATCCTGGTATCAATGTAAAAGATACGCAAAAACAAATTATGGATATAGATAGTCTTAGTTTTCCGGTGTATGATGATTATGACATGAGTGCATATGATTATCTTTACAAAGATCGTGCAGAAGTTAACATAGTAGGAAGCAGAGGATGTGTTAGAAAATGCACATACTGTAATGTAGCAACATACTGGCCCAAGTTTAGATACCGCAGTGGACAAAGCATTTCAGACGAAATGATTTATCATTATGAAAAATATGGTGTATCACAGTTCTATTTCACAGACAGTCTCATAAATGGAAGTTTAAAAGCATTTAGAGATATGTGTGATAAACTTGCAAATTACAACAGTACACACAATGCTGGCTTTAAATGGAGCGGACAGTTTATTTTCAAACCACAAAGACAAATTACAGATGATTATTTTGATATGATTGCTGCAGCAGGCGGTGATCAGTTCTATGTTGGGGTAGAAACCGGCAGTGATAAAATACGCTGGGAAATGGATAAAAAGTTTACAAATGAAGATGTAGATTATCATTTACATCATTTTCAAAGGACAGGGTTGCGTTGTTTCTTTTTAATGATTATAGGTTACCTAACAGAAACACTAGAAGATCATAAAGATAATTTACTAATGTATCCTAGATGGCAGAAGTATGTTGCAAGTGGAACCATAAGCGGAATTGATCTTAGTACCAGTCTTATGTTTATGCCAGGAACTCCTTTGGAACGTATGATAGACACACATGAGGTTACGTTTCCAGCATATGAATACAACGCTGTTGGCAACAAGGTAAAAAATAATTTGATATGGACAAGTGCGCTTAATCCAGATCTTACATTTGAGGAACGTATTAGACGTAGACTTGAAGTACATGAGCATGCTATGAAATATAAGTGGCCCATATGGCGAGGTCCACAACGCTTGGACAGTCTACTAAGTAATGTAGAGTTATACAAAAAAGGTATTGGCAAAAGAATACCAGTGCTTAGTGTAAATTAACGGATAAATACTACATTATAAAGTAGGAGTATACTAACGTGGCTATCGTTCAAATTTCACGCATCCAGCACAGAAGAGGTGTATCAGATAACTTACCACAACTTGCAGTCGGCGAGTTGGGTCTAGCAGTAGATACACGCCGAATTTACATTGGTAACGGAGGCACTGACGCTCCGCAGATCGAAAATATCGAACTGCTTACAGCACAAAGTAATCTTTTAGATAGTGCAGACAGTTATACATATGCTGGCGCAGCCGCAGGTTATGATGCAACAACAGGTGCTAGTGCAGCAGCACCAACAACCCGTACAATGCAAGCAAAGTTTGATGAGTTTGCAAGTGTAAAAGATTTTGGTGCAAAAGGTGATGGCAATACAGATGATACTGTTGCTATTAACAGAGCACTAAGTGAACTATATACCCGTGCAACTAACACAGAAATTCGTCGCGCACTTTACTTTCCTGCAGGTGTTTACCCTGTAAGTAATGTACTAAAGATTCCAACATTTGCTAAACTAGTAGGCGAAGGACACAATAGTAGTATTATCAAGGGTACTAGTTCAACTCCTGATTGTGTTGCAATGACTAGTGATAGTCTACAACAGATTGATGGTAGTGTTGGAACAGGAGGAGCAACAAGTCCTGGTGATGTAAACATTGACGGTTTAACCTTCCATGCAAGTGTTGACAACCTGGATGCATTTGTTGTAAACCAAGCACAGACCGTTACATTTGCTAACTGTCGTTTCCAAGGATTTAATACTAGCGTGCCTACAGGCGTTGGTAATAGTCAAACTGCATTTAAATTAGAAAGCAGTGCAACACGACAAACAGAACACATCCATTGTGTTGGTTGCTCATTTAGTGGCGCTAACTTTCTTGTAAACGCTGACCATGATATGAATAGCGTAACCTTTAGTGGATGTGAATTTCTAACAGCATTTAAGGGTTTTAAAATTGGTGAAAACAAATCAGGTAGTGCGCCAAGTGTAATTGGACCACGTGGTATGAAAGTTACAAATAGTTTGTTTGATAACATATATAACCGAGGTATTCACTTGTATGCTGGTCCTGGTTTTTCAAGTGCGTTTAATACATTCAAAGATGTTGCTAACAATAACTTAGGTACAGGAAATGCAAGCACACATGTTATTGAGTTTGCAGACGATGATAGTCAAAGTATAGGTGATGCATTTGAAAGACCTGACGGTGATGTAGTTAGTACAAAGCGTCGCGTAAGTGCAGACACTAGTAAGAAAACTAGTTTTGCAATTGAAAGTTCAGGAGTTAAGTTAGGTGGCTATGTTCGTGACTACGGTCAAGTAGAAACACTGGATGATAACAGTACTAAGGATAGCACAATAAGTTTTGCAGACAATACAGACTTTGCTGCTATTGAAATTGATTACTACATCACTCGTGGTGCAACTAAACGCCAGGGTATGTTACGCATTACACATGATGCAACGGCACAGGCTATAGATGATGAATTTTCAGAATCAAATGGGGATGCAGGTGTCACTTTCTTATTGACAAATAGTTCAAATATAACTAAACTAAGGTATACTACAACTAGCACAGGTGCAGGCGCTACATTCAATCGTAGTATCAGAATTATACGTTAAAAAAACATTAGCTCAATTAGTGTGAGGATTATATAGTGTTATAGGCACAGTGCCTTTGCCTGTAAATATCACACACAAAAAAATATAAAAGATGATTCAAGAGGGTTCAAGATGAACAGCAATATACAAATAACAAAACGTGATGGCACTAAAGAAGACCTTGATCTGGATAAACTCCACAAGGTCGTTTTTTATGCGTGTGAAGGTATTACAGGTGTAAGTGTAAGTGAAGTTGAGTTGCGCAGTCACATTCAGTTTTACACAGGTATGAAGAGTGTTGATATTCAAGAAACACTTATTAAAAGTGCAGCAGATTTGATCAGTGAAGAGACTCCTGGCTATCAGTATGTTGGTGGAAGACTTATCAACTATCATCTGCGTAAAATGGTGTATGGACAGTTTGAGCCATGGCACGTTAAAAAATTAGTAGAACGCAATATTGAGATTGGCTTCTACGATAAAGAATTAATTAGCAGTTATGACAATGATGAATGGAATACGATCAACGGCTTTATTAAGCATGATCGTGACGAAGATTTAACCTATGCTGCAATGGAACAATTCCGCGGCAAGTATCTAGTAAAGAACCGTGTTACAAACGAGATGTTCGAAACACCGCAAATTACCTATGCACTTATTGCTGCTACACTGTTTGCGCACTACCCGAAAGAGACCCGCATGCAGTGGGTCAAAGACTACTATGATGCTATATCCACATTTGACATTAGCCTGCCTACTCCAGTTATGGCTGGTGTACGCACCCCACAAAGACAATTTAGTTCGTGTGTTCTCATTGAGACTGACGACAGCCTCGATAGTATTAACGCTACTACTAGCAGTATCGTTAAGTACGTTAGTCAAAAAGCAGGCATTGGCATCGGAGCCGGATCCATACGGGCCTTGGGCTCGCCTATTAGAGCGGGTGACGCCTACCACACAGGAGTCATCCCCTTCTACAAGATGTTTCA
>Ga0209634_1002513_pt1 | contig 12805 bp, 14 predicted proteins | sample LinPmetageLP40_FD_184043 | JGI IMG/M metagenome (GOLD analysis project Ga0209634, IMG submission 184043) | Marine viral communities from the Pacific Ocean - LP-40 (SPAdes) (version 2) | ecosystem: Environmental > Aquatic > Marine > Oceanic | place: Pacific Ocean | collected 2010-08-26 | reverse complement strand
TGCTGTAGCATTAACTGTTTCACATGGTGTTAGATTAGGTATGAATAATAATTTTTCTTTATCTGAATTTAATTCAGAGTTTTTTCAAAGTACTGGTGCTATTTTAATCGCTTTTGCTATTATGGATATGATTAAAGAAAAATTAGAAAAATCATTAAAAGAATATAAAGATGGTAGTGAACCAGTATTCTCAGATGATAGAATTATGATGATTTTAAGTGTTGTAGAAACAGCACTTCTTGTTACTGTGCCAAGAATTGTAAAACCTTTACTTAAAGGTAGAAGAATCGAATTAAACTCTGATTATTTAAGACTTTTATTCTTAAGTGTTTCATCTGTATGCATTTACAATATTATTTTACTACCATTTGTTGATAAATTAGCAAGTGGAAAAAAAAAATCAGTAGTAACAATGGCACAAGATATTGTTAAGAAAACAAGTGTATTGGCTGTAAGTGACTAACATGGTTATTTAGAAATTGAAAGAGAATTTGGTGCTTCAGCATTATCAACAGCCGCTGGTGTAATTTTAAGTGAAATAGCAAAACCTAAATTATCAACTTTTATCTAAATAAATTTTTATTATATTAATTTAAAACAATTTTATTATAAATTAATATAATGACCGGAAAAATCGTCCAACAAGTTGGAGTTCATAATGAAAATAATATTTTAACTCAAAAGGATGGTGAATCATTTTTTAAATTTGAACAAACCAACTATAATAGATATGGTAAAGAATTTAGAACTATTAATAGTGTTCAACAAGCAGAATACGGTAATAATGTTACTTTTAATATACCATTAATTGGAAATATATTACATAAATGTTTTTTTGAAATAAAAATACCAGATTTAATATTTAAAGATGATATTATCACTAACAACTTATATATAAATTATAAAAATAATAAGTTATCCTCGTTACAATCTAAGATAGATGAATGGAATATAAAGTTTATTAATTTGAAAAATTATTCTAATATTCAATTGGAAATATATAATAAAATAAATCAAGATTTAAATGTGACAAATATAACCTTAATAGATTTAAATAATAGTGTTCAAAATATAACAAATAAATATAGCAATTTAAATGATTTACAAAATTTAGTTGATCCAAATATTTTATCAAATATTAACATAAAAGATTATATTTTGAATTTAGCTTCCTTTTCAAAAGAAACTATTTTAATTGACATAAATACATTTAAAAATAATATTTTTAATAATAATGAATATCACTACTCTAATATGATTTATTATCAGAAAAAATATCAAAAAATTAACTATGGTAAAATTTCATATAATTGGAATAAATATTTATCTCATCATTTTTTAACAGATGTTTCTATTGAGATTGATGGTCAAGTAATAGATAATTATTCAAATGATTTTTTACATCTATATCAACTTTCTAAACTTGAAGATTATATGATTTATAATAATTATAATAATTTAATAGGAAATAATTTAAATTATACAAAAGATTCTGAATATAATCCAAATATTGAATATACATTTTCATCAAATAATAGTATATCTTTTGTAGAAACAAATAGAGATTTAAGTAGTAATAAAATATATACTCCTATAATTTTTTGGTTTTGTAATGATTCTAGAAATAGTTTACCATTAATTGCACTTGATAATATTCCTATTCAAATTAAAATAGATATAAATGATATTACAAATTTAATTTATTTTCAAAATTGGGAAGAAGATTTTAATGAATTACTATTTATAGATATTCCTAAAGAAGATCATCTTGAAAAATTTTCAAATAATACTATAGAAAAATATTCAGGATTGAATATAGAAAGTGTTGAATTATTATTACCAGAAAATATTTACAGATATAAATGTAAGAATTTAAATCAAACACTATTAAGTTTACATTTTAATGGTTTAGATACAAGTACTTTACTTGATAATTATGGTACTTTAGTTGATGGAGAGAAAATTATAAACTTGAATGATTACATATTTTTAATGAATAATTTAAGAACAGAAACATATTTATCCCAAAATGATAAAATTTTAATAGGAGGATATCATTACTTTGTTGATTATAATTTTTTAATTAATCAGATTCCAAATCCTTCAATTAAACTTCTGGCCCAATATGGATATTTAGATGATGTAGAAAAAACAGATTTAAAAATGAATAGATTAAAATATTTAGTTAAAACACATCATGAAAGTGAAACATTGATAAATTATAATTATGCTGGTGATAATGTTGATATAAATTTTGATTTTAATGGACTTGTTGATAATTTATTCTATTTTATTAGACCTAAAGCATTACTTAATAAACTTTCATCATATGGTAAATCTGATGTAAATAATTTTAGTGATTTTAGTTTATTTTCTGATAATTTCCCTCTAGATAACATTGAAATAAATTTTGGAAATGAAAATAATATTGTAGATGCTGGTTCTGTTAGTAATTATTATAATTATGTTATACCAAATTATTTTTTAAGTGGTATATTACCAGATGGGGTATTTTATAAGAATTTTTCATTAACTCCTTTTGAATTATCACCATCTGGTACAATAAATACTTTTACTTTAAATCAACAAAATATATTATTAGAATTGAATCAAGTATTTAAAAATGCTTATTTTAATTCAAAAAATAATGATCAAGGATTACTTTTTAAAATAATATATACTAAATTAAAAAAAATAACAATAAAAGATGGAAATTTTAATATTAATGATTAACTAAAAATATTAATATCAGTAATATCAATTTCAGAACTTATATTATTTATTTCTAACTCAAATGGAATAGGATTTAATATATTCTCTATTTTATCAATTATTATTTCTATATTTTGATATTTTTTTTTAATTAAATCTAAAAATAAAGATATTTTTTTTAGTAAATATGCTAAATATCTTACTATTTCTATATCTGATAAACATTCAAATTCATAATAAGTTATCAATTTAATATTATTTTTTAAAAAGAAACTAATTCCTAATAATTTGTAAATATTTTCTAATCTTTCTATTACATTAGATTTATGGAATTGCTTATTAACACCATTATATAAAATAGGTCCTATTTTAAATTGAATGGGTATAGAAGAATAACATATATCAAATTGTGATAAAAATATATCTCTTATAGAATTTATTTTATTTATTTTTTCAATTAAGGATAGTTTATTAATTTTTTTAAGAGTAATATTATTATCTTGTAATTTTTTTATACTAACAATTAAATGATAAAAATCATTCATAATATTTTTTGAAGATTCAAATTTTTCTAAATTAATAAATTTTCTAATATCATATTTTAAAAAAAAATTACAATTATATCTTAGCATAAATCTTAAAATAACACTTAAATTATCATCACTTAATTTATTATTCTCTCTATTTATATTTTTACTTAATATATTTAGAAAAAGTAAAGGAGATTTTAATGTTTTAATCTTTCTCTCAAAATCTTCCCAATCGATATTATTTTCCATTAAAATAAAAAAGTTTTTATAATTTTAAATAGAACTATTTAAAATAATAAAAATTACTTTTTTTTCTTTTTCTTTTTTCTGATAAATAAAATATTTACCTCATTACAGTTTGTACAAATTTTTCCACTATATTCTACTTTACATTTATAACACTTAAAAAGAGTAGTAGCTTTTGGTTTTGGTTCTTCTTTTTTAACAATTGGTTTATTTTTTTTTTGAACAATAAGTTTATCTTCATTTAAGAAATCACAAAAGTCAATAACTTCATGACACGGAATACAATAATATGAATTATCTTTTAGTACTGTGCCAATTTTTGGATTATCTAAATCTAAAATTTTTTCACATATTTTACACTTTATTATAGTTTTTTTATCCATAATAATAAAATAAATTAATATTTAAGTACTAGTAACCAATATATACAATTTGATCTTGTGTTAGTCTATTGAAAATATTGGTAAAATTTTCTTTCGAACAAGTTCCAGAATCTATGATTGTTTGAATATCTGACCTTAGATTTTTATCTTCATTTGTATTTTGAACAATACGATCAGAATCATCAACATCCTTATTTTTTACAGACAATTTATATTTATGAAATTTGTATTTTGTAAGACACAAATTCATAAACCCCAGTCGGTTATTAGCAGTATAATTATCAAGGTAGTCTTGAAGAGATGACATTATTAGTATTTTTGAATAATTAATAACTAATTCAATTTTTCTAAATGTTTAATACCTTGATACCAGATATAGTTTTGAACTTGATTTAATCTCTCTTCTGTCATTTCAAACTTATTTCTTTCTTCATCTTCTAATAATTGTAATATTCTTTCTCTTGTCATTCCCTTTTCATCTCCAATAATGAATACACTTGTTTTATCATATAGATATGTTACAAGATAATATTTTAATATATCATCATACATTTGATGTAATGGTTTTAATTGTAATTTTAAATCAGGTCTTAATTCAGAATTAATACCATCTATAATACCAAATAAAAATGGTACCATTCCAAAATCAAAACAAGTTTTAATTGTAGTTCCAAAAGAATTTTTACCATCTATTGTTTGATTTTCTGGTAATATCTGTAAAATGTTAGCCATACAATTTTTGTCCCCAATTTTTAGTTCATGTGCTAATTTAATAACACTTTCGCTAGTGGCTTGATTTATGCCCCAATTTTTTACTTTACTTTCATATATTGCTAATTCTAGAGATTTTCTATTATCATCACTTAAACTAGATGGTTTATCAAAAACCCACAAATCAAAATATTTTAATCTTGATTGATCTAAATCAATACTGATTGAACTAGCATTATTCCCTTTCATCGTTATGAAAATATCTTCTCTACTAATTTTACTACCTTTTCTATTAACTTGTTTAATTCCATCATTTATTCCATTTCCAACAGATTGAAGATATAAACCTTCAAGTTTTTTTGCATATTCTGATGATACAAGAAAATGTCTAATTCCTTTTTTAATAGCTTCTACTATATTTTTTTTAAATATATGTAAATTATCTTTTTTAAATTCTAAAATATTTGATGTATCTAAACATACTTGTGGAATTTTAGATCTAGTTAAATTTACATTTTCTGTTTTTTCAGTATATTTATTAATATTATAATCTAAATTATTAATTTTATTATTTTTTTTTGGTATATTCTCTTCAACTTCTTTTGATAATTCTATATATTTTCCTTTAATTTTATAATATTCTTTTTTATAATCCATATATAAATAAATTAGAAATAAAATAATTATAATTATAATTTTAAAATAATTGATCCATCTGACATTTTATTATCAAATTTATAGTTCAACATACTCCCTAGTAGAAAAGTTATAGCTTCGTTATAAATTGATACAGAATGGTCATCATTAATATTATGATATACATAACAATCATCTGGCCAATTTTTAAATTTTTCCATAGTATAATTTAAATCTTTTGTTTGAAAAAAATCATTTCCTCCAGTAATTAAACCTAGTTTTACATTTGGAACTGGTGTAGTAAAAGTACATCCACCATTCAAACAAATACTTGGTCCTCTCCAAAAATTCCATAGTCGTGACATTGTTACTTGTCCACCACGAGATCCGGTTAAAACTAGCGATGGACCTTCACCAATTGAAATTAAGTGTTTAATTTGAGGTAAAATTTTCATATCTACCAATGATGCTAAATTTTTGCCATTACCAGATGGATTTGTTATCCAAGTTGTATCCCCTTCTTTCCACCTAGTTGGATAGTTATCATATACTTGTTCATAAATATGGTAAACAGTAAAACCAAGGTTTTGTAAAATTTCAATATTACCATTAAATCCATGAGATATCAAATAGATAACTTTTGGATTTGGTTCGTAAGTTTTCCAATTATCATTAACTTTATATAAGATTGACATTATAATGTTTTAATATATACTAGCATAATTTCAATTTTTATACATCTAGTTCTTGTGAGAAATTCCACACTCCATGACCATTATCACCAATTAATTCTAATTGGGAGATATATTTTGATAATTCATTTATTGATTCTACTTGTTCTTCAAGATATTCTCCTTCAATAAAATCACAAAATTGTGCATCATCACATTCAGATCCAACCTTATGAACTTGTAATAGACTCCTATATACTTTTTGTTCCATATCTAATGCATGTTTAAAAGCATTTAATACATCAGTATGCTTTTTCTTTTTTGAAACATTTAAAAATTTTAAAGATAAATTAGATACTCCATTTAACAATACATTACCTCCTCTTTTATTTTGGTATGACATTAATTTATCAGCATGTTCTCTTTCCTCGAGACTTGCTTTTTTAAAAAATTCAGAAATATTATTTAATCCAATCTCACTTTTATCAAAATATGATGCCATAAAATGATATTGTAAAGAAGCCCAATACTCTAAATTAATTTGAACATTTAATATTTGTTCACACTCCTTTGACCAATTATCTAGGTTACAATTCATTATAAAATAAAATTATTATTCTTTAAATTAATTATTACTTTTTTTAATATCTAAAATTTTCATACTTTCTAATACAAGCAACCAGTCTTCTTTTTTTAACTCATCTCGATAATCTTTTTTAAGTAAATCTATACTTTCTCTAGTTAATTGAGAAATAATACTATCTTTTTCATCAAAATTTCTACCAAATGTTAAATAATATGGATTATCTAATCTTATACATACTTCATCATTAATAACAGCTTCTTCTTTTTCTTCATTATTTTTTTGAATCGACATAATTTTACCCATATTATAAGATTTCCATGTTTCTGTTGTTCTTTGTTTGTTTTTTTTATAATCACATAGATTTAAATACAATGGCATTCCTTTTTTAATTTTTCCTTGTAATACTTTGATTCCCATTAATAAATCACCACCACCACCAGTCATATAGATATGTTCTTTTAAAATTTTTAACTTGCATGGATATATTGCTTGTCCTGATACTTCTTGTTCTTTTTGTCTATTTTTTAAACATTCATCTTGATATTTTTTGTAATCATCAACTAATGTATAAATATGATCAGAATCAATTATTTTAAAATTATTATCTTTTGCCAATTTATCAAATAGTGTTCTATCTTTTCCTATAATATTATCATAATAAATTAAACAACGATATTCTAAATCTTTAATATTTCCTATTTGTGATAAAAGAATATTAGTATTTTTTTCACTTAATTTACCAATTTTTACGTTAATTATGGGAATATTATTTTCCTTAAAAATTTTATATAAACCATCAATACATCCATATGTTGGAGCTTGTAAAAATACTCCTGATTTATCCATCTCATAAGAATTTAAATTTGATATACATTTATTTGCTTCATTTCTATTATTAAATAATTTTGTCCCTACTAGAATATTATCCATATTACTACCAATAACTCTAATACTTTTTGAAGCTCTGATAGATTTATATGATTTATCATCAGACTCATCAAATAATTTTCTAACTTTACATTCTACAACCTCATTACTTTTTACCAGATAATATTTATCGCCCTCTGTAATTGTACCATTTTTTAAAATTATATTTACAATCCATCCTTCTGATGGATGTAAATAATTATTCATTATAGTACCATCAACATTCTCTTGATAAGTAATTTTATTATTCATCCAATTTTGAGATATAAAAACGATTAATGATATTAAATCTGATAAACCATTTTTAAATTTATTTGATATTGGTACAATACTATAAGTAGATTTTGGATTTTTATTTTTAAAATAAAATTCAGCTTTAATATCTTCTTTACCTAAATCATATTTTAAATCTTCTAAACTGGTTAGTAATAAAGTTTCAAATATTTTTTTTTGATTCTTTAATGTTTTCCTTAGACTAGTATTATTATCTTCAACATAACTATCAATTCGATCAAGTTTAGTAGCTGCTATAACAAAAGGAATCTTATTTTTTTTTAATAGATTAATACTTTCAATTGTCTGAGGTTTTAAACCTTCAATTATATCAACGACAATTATTCCAACATCACATAAGCTTGAGCCAGTTTCTCTAAAACTACTAAAAACTTGATGTCCTGGTGTATCTATAAATAACATTCCAGGTATAACAGGTTTTACTTCAAATTTTCCTTTTATATTTTCAGTAAGTTTAACTAACTGTTCAATACTTGTAAAATGAGCCATAATATTTTGAGTAATTCCACCTGTTTCCTTTTTTTCTATTTCACATATATTTCTTATTAATGAAGTTTTTCCTGCATCTACATGTCCTAAAATACTACATATAGGTGATTTTAACTTTTCATCAATGTCTTCATTTTTATGTTCTACCATAATATCTTTTTCCTTTTTTGGTATGCTAACATTAGATATTCTAAGTTTATTAATTATATCTTCACGATTTTTAGGCATTTATTATTATAAAAAATAATAATAAAAGCTTAAATAGTTTTTAATAATTTACACATGTATCAAAAATTTTTGATGTAACTAAATACATATCTGCAGAGGATGATGGTCTTCTATCTTCAAAATATCCACATCTATTACTTTCTGTGCTTCTTGGTATTCTAATTGAACAACCTCTATTAGCTACACCTGATGAAAAAGTATTTATATCTGATGTTTCATGAAGACCAGTTAATCGTTCATCATTATCATCACCATATACTAAAATATGTTCGTGATGAGATTTTTTTAATTTTTCAATTGCACATAAAATCTCCTGATAACCATTTTCTTCTCTCATTTTTTTGGTAGAAAAGTTAACATGACAACCACTTCCATTCCAATCCCCTTTTACAGGTTTTGCTCCCCATTCTACAATACACCCAAATTTTTCTGATACTCTTGCTAAAATATACTTTAAAACTGAACTATCATCCGCTGCTTTTATTCCTTGTGAACAAACTTGTATTTCCATTTGTCCCGGACAAACTTCTAAATTACAACCTGTAATTCCTAAACCAGCTATTAAACATCTATCCATACTTTCATACAAAAAACCTCTGCCAAAAGCATTACCAAAACCGACTGAACAATAATATGGTCCTTGTTGTGCGGGATCGCCATTTTCAAAACCTATTGGTCTTTTTGTTTTACCATCTAAAAGAAAAAATTCATGTTCTATTCCAAATATTGGTTCACTTTCAAGTCCATTTTCTGCTTCAAGTGTTCTTGTTGCTTGGTGTCTTGTATTGCTAGGATGTGGTTTCATATTTGATAAATATGTTTCACATAATACTAGATAATCATTTGTACTATTGAAAGGATCTTTATATAATCTAACCGGTTTTAAAATTACTTCCGAATCTGATCCTATTGCTTGTCCTGTACTTGATCCATCATAATTCCATAAAGGTATTTGAGAAATATCATTAATATTATTAGAAACTATTTTTGTTTTACTCCTTAATTCTCCATTACCTCCAAACCAAACATACTCTAATTTATTTACCATTAATTAAAAATATTTTTAAATTTTTAAATCAAAACATTTGTTTTTTTTTAATAAAATATACAAGTCTTTACAAATAACATTTTGATCTTTTAAAATATAATTATTCAAACAATCAAAATATTCTTTACTATATTTCTTACATATTTTTTTTCTTTCTATTTCTTTGAAACATTTTTTAATATCATTTCTAAAAATTTCAGGCGGTGTCATATACTTATAATAATATTTAAAATTTGTTTTTATTTATATTTTCACAATTTCTATGTTCATCTATTAAATACTGACAATCTTGAGGATGATTATATTCAGTACATTTACTAAACATTTTTAAAAAATTTATACATTGATCAAATTCCTGATTTGGACTTTTTTCTGGAATATTTTCTTCTTTATTTCCAAATACAGAATTGATAGCACCCATCGTAGCAGCATGTCCAACTCCCATAGCTGCTCCTTGTTTCATATTATCAATAAATGTTGGCTGTACTACCTCCACTTTTTTTGGTTGTTGTGTAACAGTTTTTGGTAAATTACGATTCATTCTACCAGATTTTGAACTTTTACTTGATCTTCTTCCCATTAATTTAACCTAGAAATTATCCTTAAATATATTTTTACCAAATATTATATTTTCTAGTTTTCCATAACCTAGTATTGAATGAGATGTCAGTACTCCACTCATAAACGCTCCTGTAAAACCTAATGTACAAATATCTTGTCCTGTTAAATAAAAATTATCAATTAATGTTTTAGGTCGTAACATATCAGTTTGATTTAATCTATTGATATCTGAATTTAAACCATATGCTTCCCCTTCAAAACTATTAAGATAAAATTTACTTGTTAACGGTGAACCTACAATGTAATCATTTTCCATATCCAACGTTTTTGGATACATTTTATTCAAACAAATAAATAATTTTAGAGCAAAATAATCTTTTAATTCTTCATAACCATATTCTCTTTTTCCAGATTTATTATTATCCCATTCTTCAAACCATTCTTTTTTTACTGGTGTTAATAAACAAACATTACAGTTATTAGGACTATTTTTATTCCATGATAAATCTTTAGCACTACTACTCGATATAAAAATAGGAGAAGGTTTTGTATAATCATTATAATATTCTTTCATCATAGTATCAAAGTCATTATGTTCATAATACCATACATTTGAACTTTTAATATCATAATCTTCTATTTTTCCTTTTAAATTTATAAAAACATAAAGCAAACAAACTGATGAATCAAAATTATTAACTAATGGTGAATATTTTTCATGTTTAATTAATTTATTAAAAGTATTTTTAAATCCTATACTTGAAACAATATTTTTTGAATAAATATTATATCCGCCTTTCATTTTAACACCAATACATTTATTATTATCAATTAAAACTTTTTCTACATTAGCACTTACTAAAACTTTACCTCCTTTTTTACATATAAATTTTATAATTTGATCTGCTATGTTCGATGTTCCACCTTCAGGATAATACCCGCCATTAAGATAATGATTTACAATATTAGCATGAATAAAGAAATTACTTTCTTTTGGTGGTAACCCATAATTACCAAATTGTCCACATAAAACTGCTATTAGTTCTTTATTACAAGTCATACTAGAAATAATATAGTATGTTGATAAATATGTATATTTAATATAATCTAAATTAATTAGTAAATAAATCTGTTTTAATAATCTATAAATAAAATTATTATCAATCAGTTTTATATTTAATAAAAAATCCATTTTTGCTACTTTTTCTACTAATTCTAAATATTCATCTATAACATTAGTATCATTTGGAAAATATTGTTTCATTTGTTTTTTAAAATTTTCTTTACCCTTTCTTAAATTATATGATTTACCATTAATATGAATTACATCATATATATCATTATTATCATGACCAACTAAATTCCATTTTATTTTTTTGTCAGTAATAGCATCCAATATTTCTTGTCTTTTTGAAATATTACCAACATAATGAACACCCGTTTCATGTTCAACATTATTATGAATAAATGAATGTAAACATCCTCCAGCTAAGTAATGTTTTTCTAAAATTAAAACTTTTTTTCCTACTAATGATAACAATCCACCAGTAACTAGACCAGATATACCACTACCTATAATTATTGTATCAATATCTTTTGGTATTTTATTTTTAGAATATTTTTCAATATAATTTTGTAAATTTATGTTTTTGTTGCTAACTGTTGAAATTTTTTCATGAAATTTATTATAAAAATAATAAAAGAAATATATAATAAAAAAATATATAAATATCATTAATTAAAAAAAAAAATTATCTTTATATATAATAATGTCATTTTTTTTTATTGATGTATTTATAATATTAGGGTGTTACTGTTTTTATAGAATTATTGCTGAAAAAAATGAATATGTATATGTTCCAGCAATAGAATATATTCCTCCTAGATATGAATATATTGCATCAGAATCTGATGATGAACCAAAACCACCTACTTATGAATCTATTCATAATTCTACTCACGAAACTAATAATCAACATAATAATTAATTAATTTTTTTAAAAATAATTATATCATTATTTATCATTAGTTGTTCATATTTATTATTTTTAAAAATTTCATTATATAAATCAAATGAATCTTTAAGAATTAACCCCATATTATTTACTAAATAATAATTATCAATATTTAATATTAAATAATTTAAATCATCAATATTAAAATTACAAAGTTCCAAGTCATTCATATATTCAAGTAAATTATTTTGACTATTATAATAATATATATTTGGAGTTACTTTACTAAAGTTTGTTAATAATAATTTTTTTAAAATATTAATATTATCTTTTGTTAATATTCTAGAATCGTATGTTCCATTTAAAATATTAAAATCATTAATAAAATTAGAATATTCTAGATAACTAATTAACTTTGTCGGCATTGTATTAATTTTTAAAATTACTTTGAAATATTCTTTAATTTTTTTACTATAAAATTTATTATAATATCTTTTTTGGATATTAAATTCCCTTACTATATTATCTATTGTGATATTTGATGGACTTATTTTTTTAATTTTAATATTTTTAAAATTTAAATCTCTTCTTATACAATTCTTATTACATATCCATAATTTTAATATAGTTACATCTTCCATTTATAATATTTATAAAAAAATAATTTAAATTAATCCTAGTTAAAATTATTTAATCCACTAGAACCATTACTTTTTATAATAAAGCTAATAAGTACGAATATTAATAATATACATATTAAAAGTATTGGTATTCTCATCTTAGATAATTTACTATTTGTAAAATCTTCTCCTCCTCCTCTTTTTTTTG
>Ga0209634_1002510_pt1 | contig 12806 bp, 7 predicted proteins | sample LinPmetageLP40_FD_184043 | JGI IMG/M metagenome (GOLD analysis project Ga0209634, IMG submission 184043) | Marine viral communities from the Pacific Ocean - LP-40 (SPAdes) (version 2) | ecosystem: Environmental > Aquatic > Marine > Oceanic | place: Pacific Ocean | collected 2010-08-26 | reverse complement strand
TGTCCTTGGCTTCCAGCACGCGGGCGCGGGCCTCGGCATTGGCCAGGAAGGCGGCGGGGTCCGGCAGCGCCTCTTCGATGGGCGCGACATGCACGCGCTTGCCGACGAAACGCTCGAGACCGGCGCTGGTCATCGGCGACGCCGCGACGATCACCAGTTCGGCGGCGGCGAGCTGGGCATCGCTCAGCACCAGTTCACGCTCGAATTGCGAGCGCATGTCGATGAGGGGCTCCCAGTCGCGACGACGGGCGGCCTGCTCCAGGCGGCGCGCCGCCAGGAAGCTGGTCGCCATGCCGCTCGGGCAGGCGGTAACGATGATGACATTCATGGGCGTGGCTCTCCGGCTGTCGCGACCTCGGCACTGGCCAATGTCTCGATGCTGGTGTGTTGTTGGAGGGTTTCAAGCTCCGGGGCGGCGGGATTGCCCGGCCCCGGGTGGGTCACGGCCTCGGCGGAAAGCGCCGTGGCATGACGCAGAATTTGTTCACGCATGGCAGCCGTAGGTGTCGGATGGCAGAGCACCCCATGCAGCATGGCGGCCAGCAGGGTATCACCGGCACACACGGTACTGACCACTCGCATGCGCGGCGGGCGTGCCCGCAGTGTCTCGGCGCCGGGGCTTGCCCACAGCACGCCTTCCGGGCCGGCAGAGATCAGCGCCTGCTCGATGCCGTGTTCGACCAGACTCGCCAGCGCGCGTTGACGGGCAGCGTCGCTCTCCAGCGGCTCGCCCGCCCACAGCGCCAGTTCCTGTTCGTTGGGTTTCACGCCGCTGGGCGGCACCGCCAGACCGGCTTCGAGTGCCGTGCCGCTGGTGTCCAGCCAACAGGCAATCCGGCGTGCACGCACCCGCTGCACCAGGCTCGCCAGCTGCTCGCTACTGACGCCCGGCGGCAGGCTGCCGGCGATGACGACGGCACAGCGCTCTGGGCTGCCCTCGGCCTGCTGACGATCGATCCAGTCATCGATGCGCGCCTCCAGCCGCGTGAAGGCGGCCTCATCGACCTGCATGCCCGCGCCGTTGATATCGGTGACACGGCCACTGGCCTCCCCGAGCTTGACGTTGATGCGGGTCGCGCCCGCGACGCGTTCGAAGGCGTCACTTAGCCCCCACTCGGCGAAGGCGGCCTCGAAATCGGCCTGGTTGTCGGCGCCCAGAAAGCCGCTCAGCGTCACCGGATGACCCAGCGTCGCCAGCACCCGTGCGACGTTGATGCCCTTGCCCGCCGCCTCGAGATGATGGCTGCGCGCCCGGTTGACCTTGCCCGGCACCAGGCTGTCGAGGCCGATGGTCATGTCCAGCGCCGGGTTGAGCGTCACGCACAATACCGGGCAGTCGGCGGCCTGAGGCGTCGTGTTGTCACTCATCACACTGACTCCCGCGGACTGTGTCCATTACTGGCCGCACTACTGTCCGGATTACTGGCCGCATCACTGGCCGCAGCGCCTGAGGTGACCTCGGCAACGGAAGGCTCGCCCTGCTCGAGCAGCGCTTCCAGAGCACTGCGCACGTCTTCCGAGGTCGGCTGGGCCAACGCGATCCGCGCCTGCTCACGCGCCGTGGCCAGGTCCAGCTCGCGCACCCGCGCCTTGACCAGCGGAATCTGGCGGCTGGACACCGACAGCTCATCCACGCCCAGCCCGACCAGCACGCCGACGGCCTGGTCATCACTGGCCAGCTCACCGCAGACGCCGACCCAGGCACCGTGGGCGTGGGCGGCACTGACGGTCATCTCGATCAGGCGCAACACCGCCGGATGCAGACCATCGGCCTGCGCCGAGAGCGTCGCATGGCCGCGGTCGATCGCCAGGGTGTACTGGGTCAGGTCATTGGTGCCCACCGAGAAGAAGTCGACTTCCGGCGCGATGCTGGCCGCCGTCAATGCCGCCGAGGGAATCTCGATCATCACGCCGACCTGCACGTCGCGCACCGGCGGCTGGCCATGTTCGGCCTCATAGGCGGCGTCCAGCTCGGCACGTACACGGTCGACGATGGCACGCGCGCCACGCAGTTCGGCCAGGTCCTTGACCATCGGGAACATCAGGCGAATCGGCCGCGCACCGGCGGCCGTCAGCAGCGCCCGCACCTGGGTCTCGAGCACTTCCGGGCGCGTCAGGGCGAGGCGAATGCCGCGCAGGCCGAGGAAGGGGTTGTCCTCACGCGGCAGCGGCCAGTAGGGCAGCGGCTTGTCGCCGCCGACATCCAGCGTGCGTGCCACCAGCGGCCGCCCCTCGAGCGCATCCAGCGCCTCACCGTACTGGGCGGTCTGGGTGGCGAGGTCCGGCGCCTGCGGGTGCGCCATGAACACGAATTCGGTACGCAGCAGGCCGACACCCTCGGCACCGCGCTCGACGGCGTCGCCGGCATGGGCGGTGTTGCCCAGATTGGCGACCACCTCGACATGATGGCCGTCCAGGGTCGTGGCTGGTGCCATGCGCGACTCCCAGGCGGCGGCCTGACGCTGCTCATGCCCGGCGATCGCCTCTTCGGCACGCGCGCGGCGACTGGCCGAGGGCATCACGCTGACACGGCCTCGTTCACCATCAACGATCAGCTCGCTGCCATCGGCGATCGCCAGCACGCTCGGGCCAGCCCCGACCACCGCCGGAATGCCCAGCGAGCGCGCCAGAATCGCGCTGTGCGAGGTCGCCCCGCCCAACGCCGTGACCAGCCCCCGCACGCGAGTGGTATCCAGACGCGCCACATCCGACGGGCCGATGTCCTCGGTCACCAGCACATGCGGTGTCTCGGGGGCGCTGGGCAGCGGCGTATCGGTCAGCACGCCGAGCACCCGCCGACCGACATCGCGCAGGTCGGCGGCGCGTTCGGCCAGCAGGCGATCGGCGAGGTTCTCCTGGGCACTGGCGGCACTGTCGATGGCCGACCACCACGCCGCTTCGGCGCTGTGCCCTTCATCGAGGCTTTCGCGCGCCGCGGCGAACAGCTCCGGATCGCCGAGCATCTCCTCGTGCATCGAGAGAATCTCGGCCATCTCGGCGCCTTCGGCACGATTGACCAGCGCCAGCAACTGCTCGCGGGCGGTCTGGATACTGGCCACCAGGCGCTCGGCCTCACGATCGGCGCCGGCATCGCTGCGCGTCTCGTAGACGAAGCGCGGCAGGCGCATCACCCAGCACGGCGCGATGGCCATGCCCGGCGAGGCGGCCACCGCGGGCACCACGCTGTCGGCGTCGGGAGCGGCCTGCTGGGTGTCGCCGGTGGCTTGCTGTTCGCTGGCCTCCAGCGGCGTGGCGGCGTCGGCGCGCCAATCGGCCAGCGGCTCCACCGCCTCGCCGAGACCGGCCTGCACCGCGCTCACCATCATGCTCAGCGCCGCCTGATTGGCTGCCGAGTCATCGCCGGAAGCGCTGAAGATCAGCGTCTGGCCGCGGCGTGCGCCCAGCCCCAGCACCTTGGTCAGGCTGGCGGCACTGACCACACCGCTGTCATCGCCTTCCAGTCGCAACGCCGGAATGACGCCATGCTGCTCGCCGGCTTCGCGCGCCGCCTGCACCAGCTGCTTGGCCGGACGCGCATGCAGGCCGTGGGCGTTGAGCAACACGACCTGAGCCAGCTGCGCCGTGGCGGATTCCCCCGACAGCCGCGCCAGCAGGGCGCTGGCCGAAAGGCCCGGCAGGCTTTCGCCCGCGCCCTCTTCCAACAGCGTCAGCAGGCGCTCCAGCAACGGCTGATGCTGGCCCTGCTGGGCATCGACTGCCAGACAGGCCAGCGCAGTGATGCGTCCGTGGCGCGTCTCCAGCGCCTTCTCCGGCGTGACGATGGCCAGCGCCGAGCGGGTGACATCCTGCTGCGACTGCGTCAGCCACACGCCCTGCCCCAGCGCTACCGGTTGGGCAGCGAGCATGGCCGAGATGAAACCATCACTGACACAGCCGGCCTGACGCAGGCGCGCGGCCCCCGCCAGCACCAGCTCGTCACGATCACGCGCGGGGAAGCCGCACAGCAGCGTCTCGGCATCCAGGCGCGGCGGCACCACCTCGCGGCCCAGCTCGCTCAGCACTTCCTCGGCGGTGGTCGCCGAGGCCAGGCGCTCACTGACGCCGTCGCGATCGAGCACGCGCGTCAGCGCGCGCAGGATGTCGAGATGCTCATCGGACTGTGCCGCGATGGTCACCAGCAGGAAGACGCGATTGCCGTCGTGCCACTCCACCCCCTGCGGAAATTGCAGGACACGCACCCCGGTGGCCAGCACGGCCTCGCGGCTGTCCGGCGTGCCGTGGGGAATCGCGATCCCCTGCCCCAGGTAGGTGGAAGACTGGGCTTCGCGCGCCAGCAGGCCCTCACGGTAGTCGGGCGTGGCGCGCCCACCGGCGACCAGGGCATCGGCGGCCTGTTGCAAGGCATCGCGCCAGTCGCTGGCATGGGCGGCGAGAAGGATGTCCTCGCGATCAAGACTGAGCATGGCTGGCTCCTTGAGGCTCCCTTCTGGGTGAGGAGCCTGGATGTTGGCGGTGCGCTGCAAGCGTGTATTTCAGCTGCCGCGACACGTCACTTGGCGAGTTCCGACAGGGTAGCGGCGTCATGGCGTGATGACGAGCATGCTGAATCGTGTCACCTCAATAGGGCTCATGCTGGCCGTTTTCTTGCGCCCGATCAAGCGAACACAAACCGAAAACGTGCTTCTGGTGACTAGACATTGGGTGTAGAGCCGCCTGTGGCGCGGGCTCGAGAGGTGTCGAGCGAGGCGTACCCGGCGCAGAGAGGATTTGCACCCGAGCCCACAAGTGCGCATCATTCCTCGCACATGGAGCACGCAGATCCCGTTCCCCCTTTCCAGCAAGGACAGTGGCATGACCCTGGCAGAAATCGCGCGTCTTGCAGGCGTTTCACGCACCACCGCCAGTTATGTGGTCAATGGGCAGGCACAGGCACGACGTATCAGCCCCCAGACGGTCGAGCGCGTCATGGCGGTGGTACAACGTCATCACTATCGGATCGATGCCCAGGCAGCCGCGCTGAGGCGTGGTGAAAGCCGCACGCTGGGCTTCATGCTGCCGGATCTGGAGAACGCCAGTTATGCCCGCCTGGCCAAGTTGCTGGAGCGCGGGGCGCGTGAGCGCGACTATCAGCTGTTCATCGTCTGCTCCGACGATGAGCCGGAAACCGAGCGCGAGCTGGCACGCATGCTCAAGGCGCGGCGGGTCGATGCGCTGATCACCGCCAGCTGCCTGTCCCCCGATGACCCCTTCTACCGCGAACTGGCGCTGGATGGCTTCCCGGTCATCGGTGTCGATCGCGCGCTGGATACGCGCCACTTCGCCAGCGTGGTCAGCAACAATGAAGATGCCGCCCGCCAGCTGACCGAAGCCGTGCTGGAACACGCGCCGCAGCGACTGCTGTGGCTGGATGCCTTGCCGGAGATCGATATCACGCGGGCGCGCGCCAGCGGCATGCAGGCGGCGCTGGCGCACTATCAGCAGCGCACCGGCAGCAGCGAGCTTGAGGCCACCACCCTGCATGCCGCGCGTTACGAGCGCGAGGCCGGCGCGGCGGCGCTGACCGAGCATCTCCGCCATTCACCGCTGCCGGACGCCATCGTCACCGCCTCCTACACCCTGATGGATGGCGTGCTCGATGTGCTGTTCGCCGAGGGGCCGCCGGCCAATCCGCCCAAGGCGATGGCCAGCTTCGGCGACGACCGCCTGCTCGACTTCCTGCCGCTGCCGATCCATTCACTGCCCCAGCGTCACCAGCAGATCGCCGATGCGACGCTGACGCTGGCGCTGCAGGGCATTCAGGGCAAGACCACGCCCGGCGTGACGCTGGTGGAACGCGAACTGCGCCGCCGCCAGCACTGAGGTGATGTCTGAGGTGATGCCTGAGGTGATGTGCCTGGCCGAGGGCGGCTTTGCTGGCGTCAAACGGTGCTGGCGCCAGGCTTTGCTAGCGCCAGGCTTGACCGGCATCGTGGGCGATGCGGTGATCGCGAATCTCGGCCAGCAGCGCCGCCACCGCGGCCTCGATGCGGGTGCGCGGCGTGTCGGATGCCAGCAGCAGCTCCAGCTGCAGGGCGGCGTCACGCAGCAGGTCGTGATCCAGGGTAGCGGCGCTGCCCTTGAGCAGATGGGCTTCATGCTGCAGCTGCTTCAGATCCATATGATCCACCGCCCGCGACAGGCGCTGGGACTGCTGCTCTAGCTGCTCCTCGAAGGCCGCCTCGAGGGCCGCGATGCTGTCGGCATCCAGTTCATCCCGCAGCGCAGGCGTCGCGGCCTGTGCAAGCTCCGCCGCTGAGCCGCCAGATGTCCACGCCTCTCTAGTGTTCATGCGCGTGTGTCCCCCTTCTGCCCCTTCCCGTTCGATGGGGCCAGCCGCCGACGACTCACTGACATTGTCTGCTTCAGTATCAGCTTCAGCCTCGGCCTCAGTGGCACGCGCCTGGGCCTCATGGATCATGCGACGCCGCGCAGCGGGGGAATCGAGTGATGCCACCAGTGACGCCGCACGCGCGAGTGCCTCACCGGTTTCCGGCGGTGCCTCGAAGTGAGGCGGTCGCTCAGTGGTAGGGGAATAGTTGATCGGATCGAAGGGCTGGGTGCTGGCGAGGGCATTGACGCGCCATTCGCCGAGGTCCTGGCTGCCCGACTGCCAGCGCGCCAGCATGCTGGCGAGCTGCTGACGGCGGATCGGCTTGGACAGGAAGTCGTTCATGCCCGCCGAGAGGCAGCGCGCACGCTCCCCCGCCGCCACATTGGCCGTCATCGCGACGATAAGGCTCGGCGCACGCCTGTCACTGTGCTCCATGGCGCGCCAACGCCGCGCCACCGCAAAGCCATCCAGTCCCAGCATGCGCAGGTCGAGCAGCACCAGCACCGTATCGCGCTGGCGCGCATACCACGCCAGCGCCGCCTCGCCACTGTCGACCGTCGTCACCGTGTAGCCCAGGCCACTGAGCATGGAGTGGGCCACTTCGCGATTGATGTGATTGTCGTCGACCACCAGAACATGCTCGCCACGGCTGAGCGGCAGGGGCGCGGAGGTGAAGGCCGGTCGCTTGAGCGCCGCGGCGCGTGGCAGCGGCAGCTCGAACCAGAAGCAGGCACCCTTGCCCGGGCGTTGCTTGAGGCCCAGTCGCCCGCCCATCAGCTCGACCAGCCGCCGCGAGATCGAAAGCCCGAGTCCGGTACCGCCGAAGCGACGCGCGGTGGAGGCATCACCCTGGGTAAAGGGCTCGAACAGCTGGGCGGCCTGCTCTTCACTGACCCCGATGCCGGTGTCATCGACCTCGAAGCGTACGCGCCCCGCCGGCAATGCCTCGACCAGCAGACAGACACGCCCCTGCTCGGTGAACTTGAAGGCATTGGAGAGCAGATTGAGCAGCACCTGACGCAGACGCACCGAATCGCCCATGACCTGCTCGGGTAGCTGGGCGGAGCGACGGTCATCGAAGACGATGCGCGTGCTGTCCATCTGCGGCAGCAGCAGGTCGATCACGCCATCGATGGCCGTGTGCAGTTCGAAGGGGCGCCGCTCGACGCTGAGCTTGCCGGCCTCGATCTTGGAGAAGTCGAGGACATCATCCACCAGCCCCATCAGCACTTCGCCGCTATCGCGCAGGCTGCTGGCATAGCGATGCGCACTGCTCTGCAGCGGTTCGGCCAGCAACAGCTCACTCATGCCGATCACACCATTGAGCGGGGTGCGAATCTCGTGGCTCATGGTGGCCAGAAACTCGGACTTGGCGCGACTGGCCTGTTCGGCCCGCGCCGCCTCGTGCTTGAGGGCCGACGACATCGCCAGCATCTGCAGGCGGGCCTGTTCACGCCCGCGGGCCTGCAGCCAGACCTGACGGCAGACCATCAAGGTGGCCAGCAGCATCAGCGCCAGCAGCAGCAACATCAGCTGCACCAGGCTGTCGCGGCTCTGACGCTCGTGGGCCAGCTCCTCGGCCAAGCGTGCGCGTACCCGCAACAACAGCGTCTGGGTGGTATCGGCCAGTGCATCGCTCAGCTTCTGGAACTCCGCCGCCTCGCGACCCTCGGGCCCCAGCACCTGGGAGCGCTGTGCAGCGTCAATGTCTGCGGAAGCGTCGTCAGCCTGGGCGCCCTGCACCGGGCCCGTGCCCTCGAACACCGGGCCATGCCGCCATTTTTCCAGCCGCAGATCGAGATACTCGATCTGGCTCATCAACTCATCGGCGAGCAGCGGCACGGCCGGCAGGGTCATCAGGTGGCGCTGGAAATCCCCCCGCCGGAAGATATAAGTGCGGCTGTAGAGCAGCTCGTAATTCTGCAGCACCTCATTCCAGATGCTGGCTCGATCGGCTGGCCCGCCGACGCGATAGCGCGCTATCGAGGAGGAAAGGCTGACCGCCTCGCGATCCAGCTTGTAGATCGACCAGACGGCGTCGTCGCGGGTGCGGTCTTCCAGACTGACCTGGTTGTGCAGGATGGTGCCGCCGATGCCGATGGAGGCCAGCAGACACAGGATGCTGATCGCCATGCCCAGCCACAGCGGCCAGCGCGCGGGGGAATTGCCGCTTCCGCCCACACCCGACGCGGCAATGCCCTGATCAGCAAGGGACTGATCAGCAGCGGTGCCTGAAAGCGGGGATCTTTCATCCGGCGACTGATTCACTGCATGACTCCGTGTCATCTTGCGCCTGAGGGGTCAGGCGCCAGCCCTCGCTCACTCCAGCGTCAGCCCGGTGACCTGCCAGACACTGCGAAAGCGTACCTGCTCATTGAGCAATTCCGGATGAGCATCGAAGGGATACAGCACGAACAAGGGCCCGAGGTCACGCACCGGCATGCGCTCGCCGTCGCGCCGCGTGGCCAGCAGGACATCGAAGTCCTCGATGTCGCTGAGGGGAATCTCGGCCACGAAGTCATTCAGTGCCCGCACCTTGAGCCCCCTGGCATCTTCAGACACCCGCGCCACCAGCTCGCGCAGCAGCGGGCCGGAGAAACTGACACGCCCCTGGGTCCAGGGGGTGTGGGTGGCCACCACGCGCGACGGCATGGCTTCGAGCATCGCCAGATCAAAATGCGCCCGCGGTGCCTGCAGGGAACCGGCATTGCCACAGCTGACAGCGCCCTCGACCGTCAACACCACCGGCCCGCTGGGCGCAGGCAGGCAGTCATTGGCCGCCAGCACGTGGCGCTCGCCTGTCGCCAGCGGCGCCTCGGCGGCCAGGGCCGCAGGGCTGAAGAGGCTCGCTGACAGGGTTGCGATCAGGCTCGTTGCCAGGGCGACCTTGCGCCAGAGGGAGCTGCGCGAGCCCTGCCCGCGGTTGACTGGCCTGGACTGCGGACTCACGAGGCGCTTCGCCGATGGATCATTCATGCCGGTTTCCCATGCTATTGTGCGAACGCCATGTGCATTCAAGGGCCCAACTTTACGCTAGCTCGCGCATGCTTTGCGAGCCTGCGAACCTCGCGCCACGACGAGTTGTCACACTCAACGCACGGAGCCACTCATACGCCCAGCCCACGCCTGCGCCCATGGCTGGCGTTCGTCGCCTGTTACGCTATCGCCTGTTAAGCGTCAGCTGATGATAGTCAGCTGACCGCTATCCGTCTCCACCTGCCATCGAGCCTGCTTCATGTCTGCCACTTCGTCCGCTTCGCTGCCTGCCAACGGCTCTCCCACACCGACTGCTGCCCTACCCCGCGTGCTGGCAGGCCCGATATTGCGCCGTGTCACCGCCGAGGGCGTGATGCTGTGGCTGGTGACCTCTCGCCCACAGCAGGCGCGGGTGTGGCTGCTGCCGGAGCAGGACGCGACGCCTCCCACGCGAGGTGAGGATGGCCTGCCGACAGCACCAGGCTGTCGGCTGACGGAGCATCTGGCGATGCCACTGGGGGAGCACGCCTGGCTGCTGTTGATCGAAGCGCATCCCGACACGCCCTTGCCCGCCGACTGCGCCATCGCCTACGAGCTGGGCCTGGCGGAGCCGTCAGCGACAGCGACAGCGTCATCGGCAACGGAAGCGGCAGCGTCATCGACAGACACGCCCGAATGGCAGGGCATCGCCGACTGGGCGCCACAGATCTGCTACCCCGGTGAAAGCCTGCCGCGCTTTCGTCTGCCGTCACGCCTGACGCGTGTCGCGCATGGCAGCTGCCGCAAGCCGCATCACGGCTTGAGTGACGACGAGCAGCAGGCGCAGCAGAGTGCAGAAGACGCTGCGTCGACCGATCGCCTTGAGACGCCGCCGCCCAAGGGCCCCGGTGGCGACGGACTGGTGGCGCTGGATCGCTGGTTGAGCGAGCGACGTCAGAGCGTCGCCGAGTGGCCGGAGGTGATGCTGTTCACCGGCGATCAGATCTACGCCGACGATGTCGCGGGGCCGATGCTGGGCGCGATCGATCAGCTGATCGCGGGGCTGGGGTTGCCGGAGGAGACGCTGATGGAGGCCGAGGTCTCCGACACTCGCGAGCTGCGACAGCACCCCTCGCACCTCTACCACCGCCCGCAGCTGCTGCCGGACATGCCGGCCAATGAAGGCGTGGCCGCCAGCTTCTTCGGTGCCAAGCGCAAGCCCATCTTCACCTCCACCGGTGCCGACAATCATCTGATCGGCCTGTCGGAAGTCATCGCCATGTACCTGCTGGTGTGGTCTGACGTGCCGTGGGAGGCGCTGGGCATCACGCTGGAAGACCCCTCGGCGCTCGAGGGCCATGACGACGCCACCCGCGAGCGCCATGCCACCGAGGCCCGCCATCTGCGGCGCTTCTGTGGCGGACTCGGTCAGGTACGTCGCCTGCTGGCCAATGTGCCCAGCCTGATGATCTTCGATGACCACGATGTCACCGATGACTGGAACCTCAGCGCCGCCTGGGAGGAAGCCGCCTATGGCCACCCCTTCTCGCGCCGCATCATCGGCAATGCGCTGACCGGCTATCTGCTGTGTCAGGCCGCCGGCAACGGGCCGGAGCCACTGGCAGAGCTGCTGGAGGAGACCCGGGCGCTGTTCACTCATGCCCTGACTGGCACTGACAAGGCCGCCGACGGCCATTTCAATGTCGAGCGTCAGGAGGCATTGATCGCCCACCTGCATCGCTGTGAGAGCTGGGATTATCAGCTCGACACCACGCCGCCGCTGATCGTGGCCGATACGCGCACCCGCCGCTGGCGCAGCGAGCGCAAGCTCTCGCATCCCTCGGGGCTGATGGACTGGGAGGCGCTGAGCGAGCTTCAGCAACGGCTGGTCGGCCACCCGGCCGTGGTGCTGGTGTCCCCGGCACCGATGTTCGGCGTCAAGCTGATCGAAAGCATCCAGAAGCTGTTCACGTTGGCGGGCAAGCCGTTGATGGTCGATGCCGAGAACTGGATGGCGCATCGCGGCGCGGCCAGCGTGATGCTCAACATCTTCCGCCACTCGCGCACACCGCAGAACTTCGTGATCCTGTCCGGCGATGTGCATTACTCCTTCGCCTACGACGTGCGCCTCAAGCATCGCCGTTCGAGCCCGAGCATCTGGCAGATCACCAGCAGCGGCATCCGCAATCGCTTCCCGGTCGGCCTGCTGGATGTGCTCGACCGTCTCAATCGCTGGCTGTACGCCCCGCGCTCGCCGCTCAATCTGCTGACGCGCCGGCGCAACATGCGCGTCACGCCGCGCCGTCACGATGCGGCCAGTCAGGGCGAACGCCTGCTGAACGCCTGCGGCATCGGGCTGGTCGACCTGGGCAGCGACGGCCGTCCCACCGCCATCCGCCAGCTGACCACCGACGGACAGGAGGTGCACTTTGTGCCCCGTCGCTGATGCCCACTGCCCGCCGCTGGCGCTGATCCATCATCCCGGCTATCGGATAGCGCTGCCCGAGAAGCATCCCTTCCCGATGGACAAGTTCAGCGTGCTCAAGCGCCTGCTCGACCGCCAGCTGGCCGACTGCGCCTCGGCCGTCGACTGGGTGACGCCCCAGCCCGCCGAGGAGGATGATCTGCTCAGCGTGCATACCCGCCGCTATGTGCATGAATTTCTCACTGGCACCCTGAGCACGCAGGCCCAGCGGCGCAGCGGTTTCGTGTGGAGCGAGGCACTGCGCGAGCGCAGCGTGCTGGCCGTGGGCGGCACCATGACCACCGTACGCGAAGCGCTCAAGCGCGGACTGGCCTGCAATACCGCAGGCGGCACCCATCACGCCCACCCGGAGGCCGCCAGCGGCTATTGTCTGCTCAACGACATCGGCGTGGCGGCGCATCAAGCACTGGACGACGGCGTGAAGCGCGTGCTGATCGTCGATCTCGATGTGCATCAAGGCGATGGCACGGCGTTGATCTTCGCCGACGAGCCGCGGGTCTTCACGCTGTCACTGCATGCCGAGAGCAACTTCCCGGCGCGCAAGCAGCAAAGTGACCTGGACGTGTCCTTGCCCAGGGGCATGGGCGATGCGGACTATCTGGCGGTGCTGGAGCGTGCGCTTGAGAAGGTGCTGGCGCGGGTACGCCCGGAGCTGGTGATCTTCGATGCCGGTGTCGACCCGCATGCCGCGGACAGGCTCGGCCATCTCGAGTTGAGCGACAGCGGCCTCTACCACCGCGAGCGACATGTCATCCAGCGCTGTCGCGCGGCGGGCGCCGCCGTGGCCTGCGTGATCGGTGGCGGCTATGACCGCGATATCGAGGCGCTGGCATGGCGTCACAGCCAGCTGCACCGTGCGGCGCTGGATGTCTGGCGCGAGGCGCATGGCCAACCTGCCCTGTTCGGGCCCCCGGGCTGAACTTGCATACCGTCGTGCCTACCGTATTGCCAAGCGTCCCCTGAACGAAAACGCCCGCCATCCTCGATGGCGGGCGTTTTCGTTCAGGCCTGTAGGCAAGATTCCAGCGACATCAC
>Ga0209634_1002509_pt1 | contig 12808 bp, 10 predicted proteins | sample LinPmetageLP40_FD_184043 | JGI IMG/M metagenome (GOLD analysis project Ga0209634, IMG submission 184043) | Marine viral communities from the Pacific Ocean - LP-40 (SPAdes) (version 2) | ecosystem: Environmental > Aquatic > Marine > Oceanic | place: Pacific Ocean | collected 2010-08-26 | reverse complement strand
GGTGCATAAGAGACGGTGTCAACATCGGATCATCCATGAGCGAAAGCTGCTAAATGACCACATGAGGTCCTTTTGGTAAAGCGCTACGAGGCCCGTCGTAGAGCGGTTTTTCATGCATTTTCCCTGCTTCAGTAGCTCAGGAATGGCCGTAATTTCGTTGCTTTTATCCTCTGTCTTGATTTGCCCAAGCACCACACCATTGTTGGCGGTGCTGAAAGCACTAACCATGTGAATCGCGGCTTTATCTTTGCCCCGGCAATAGGAGCCGCGGAGCGTCTTTCCATCAATGGCAACCACCGCTCCATCGGTGGCCTCATGGCAGGCTTTCATCCAGTCGGCAAAGGCCTTCTGTAGCTGGGTCGCATTCAGGGAAAACGCATGAAAAATTTCATACCGCGAGAATGTCCGCCAGGTAGGTCTCATCCAGCGCGGCTTTCTTCTGTTTCCGCCGGATTCCGCCTTTGAAACGCTTCTCCCCTTTCAGGTAATTCAAGGCGATATGACGAATCCTGGCGAGGTTTTCGGCTGCCTGTCCGCGGTGGATTTTACAGGCATTCTCGCGAAGAGCGACGTCCAGGGACCAGTGGAGCTTGTTCTCGACAAACCAATGCTGGCGAGCCGCTTCGGCGAGCTTCTTGGCGCTCAGATCGGCAGAGCTGATGTAGTAGCGGATCCTCGGGGCTTCTGGCACCTCGTCACCTTCCTGGCGGAAACTCATTACCACGCCCACCGTTTTCAGGCCTGCCCATTCATAGCTAAGCTCCTGAAATTCTTCAGTAACCTCGCTGACAATATGGTATCGGGTCTCTTGCCGGCCACGGCTCTTCTCGTCCGTGACGTACGCATCCCCTTCAAAGTTGACCACCTTGGCCATGGGAAACGCAGCCTCGAAGGCGTCAGCCAAGGCCGGCTGGTTGCCCTTCACCGAGAGTAGGTAATCGGCGCCCTTCTGCAGGACCTGCGTGGCGATCTTCTTCTGGCAGCCCATGGCATCGATTGTTACCAGACAACCTTGCAGATTCAGCAGCTTGAGTAGCTCGGGAATCGCCGTGATCTCGTTGGACTTCTCCGCCGTCTTGACCTGACCCAGCACCACACCATTCGCCGCACTGAAGGCGCTGACCATATGGATTGCCCCTTTCCCCTTCCCTCGGCAGTACGACCCACGCAGCGTCTTGCCATCGATGGCCACCACCGCGCCCTCCGTGACATCGTGACAGGCCTCCATCCACTCGGCGAATGCACTTTGCAGCTGCTCGGCATTCACCAAGGCCATGACCCTAGCCAAGGTGTCATGGCTGGGCACGCCAGCCTCAAAATCGCCGTACTGACGAAGAAAATCGAGCTTCGCGTGGCCAAAGTCCTCGATTTCGTCCCAACCCTCGGCACCACAGATCACCGCACAGACCGTCAGGAACAGGATATCCGACAGCTGATGCTGCACTTTCCAAGCCTGGCGGAAGTCGGGAACGATCGATAGATGGTGCATAAGGGACGGTGTCAGCATCGGGTCAGCCATGAGCAAAAGCCGTTAGATGACCACATTAGCTCCTACTGGTAAAGCGCTACGAAGCCCGTCGTAGAGCGGTTTTTCATGCGTTTTCCCTGGAGTCGCGCATTGCCTGGCTGTCGTAGATGGCATCTTCGAGCGCCTCATCAGCAAGTGCATATCACTGTTGCAGGAAGTAGATCCGCAGCATGCGCTCAAGCCCAATGGGCGGCCGGCCTCGCTTGCCCGCGGCATTCGGGAAGTAGGCTGGCGACAGTGCATCGATCAACCGTTGCCAAGGTAGCATTGCCTCCATCTGGGCCAGGAACCGCTCTCGGCGAGTCACTTTCTTCTTGTTCTGATGCTCTGCTTGGGCGAATGAGATCTGCTTCATCGGGATGGCTCTATCGGGCGGTAGCGGTATAGCCAGATTCTACCCCATCGGCACCAACGGCAGGATTTGTGCAGTGTTTCCTTAATAGTTTATCAAAGATTTTGTAGAGTTAGGCGAATAGATTCCAACTCCTTCAAGTGCTTTGGCCATACCTTTGACGCCATGCTCAAAGCTGTAGTTGGTACGTGCCAAAGCCAAGGCATTGTTGCTCATCTGCACCCATCGTTTTTCGTCTTCGTAAAGCTCAGCGATAGCGTCAACCCATGCTTGAGGTTCCTCTACCACCATGGCACTGACACCGTGAGTCAGACCAGTGGCTTCAGCAGCCACAGGACTCAGTACCTGAGGTACGCCAGCCGACATACCCTCCAAAACCTTACCTTTGATGCCTGCGCCAGAAAGCAGCGGCGCAACCATCAAGCGCGCACTCTCAAACACATCGTCCAAGCTCTCTACAAAACCTTCCAGGAGGACATCCTTAGCCTCATATTGCTTGAAGCTATCCGGCATATGGCTGCCATAGATATGGAAGGGGACACCAGGTAAACGCTTGCGAAGCAGTGGCATTACCTTCTCGACGAAGAACTTGACCGCTTCGACATTAGGCGTATGGCGATAACCACCCAAGAAAGCCAGGCCACTACGTTTTTTGAAGGGAGTCTGGTGACCGCGCCCATCCAGTACCCATGGCGTAATATAGAGATTGTCCATTTTCAGATTATGACTGGCGATGACTGCGTGCTCGGTGGGGTTGTAAGCAAGAATGCCATCCACCTGTCGCATTAATCCTAGCTCGCGGTCGCGGGTAGCCAACGGACCAGAGAGGTCTGTGCTATTGGCAGCCAGCGCAGCACGCAACTCACGCAGGAAGTGCAGATCAGCATTATTGAACAATATCTTGGCACTGGTGTACTGCTTCACTGCCGGCAGGTGACGTTCAGCAACATCAAATCGAGTGATATACACCAGTTCGAATTCACTACCGCGACTTTGCAATACTTGCTCGACAGATGTCTGGAAAGGCGCATAGAAGCACTCTACCCCCATTTTTTGCAGAGCATCGGTGTATTTTCCCATGTGTGCCATATTCTCGGACACAAAGCTGACCTTGAAGCCATTGGCCTGCAACATGCGAATCTCTTGCACTGCAGCATACGAACCCGCGTCATGATCGGGGCGGGGAACAGTATAGTCGACCATCAGGGCTCGGTAAGCGACGCCACGATCCTTGTGGGAAGGTACATTCTCAAATGAAGGCTGGCCATTGGCCATGTAACTGTCGATCCACTTGGAACGGAATTTAGGCGCGTTGATCACCTGATTCTTCTTGATGCCATGATTTTCATCACGACCGTTGCTCATCCCTTCAAAGTGCACCACGACTGAGTAAGGTGAGTAAACTGTCTTATAGCCATAGTCACGAATCTTGAAAGCTAGGTCGGTATCTTCATAGTACGCTGGAGCGAATTCATCAGAAAAGCCACCTACCTCCTCCCAGATCTTGCGCGGCACCATCAGGGAGGCGCCAGAAAGGTAGTCGACCTGTCTCGCATAATTCCACTCCGGTGCTTGGGGGTTGCCGCGATTGCCAAGATTCCAAGGCTGACCATTTCCCCAGACAATGCCACCCGCCTCCTGCAGCTTGCCATCTGGATAGATCAACTTGGAACCCGCCATGCCCACTCCTTCGAAGCGAGCAATCGTGTCAATCATCTCATCCAGCCAGCCTGAAGTGACCTCTGTATCATTATTGAGCATCACCAGATAATCGCCACGCGCATGCTTGGCAGCTTTATTGCAGTTACGCAGGAAGCCCAGGTTGTGCTCGTTGACGATGACATTGACGTTATCGACGATCTGAGAAAGTTCAGTAGTTCGATCTGTCGAGCAGTCATCTACCACTATGACTTCGAAACTGGCCTTGTTCCATGCAAGAATCAGCGCGGCTAGACAATGGTAGGTGAGCTCCAGCTTGTTATGCACTGGAATGACGATGGAGACATCGGGCTTGTCGATCTTGGGAAAGCTGAGTTTGGGATAATGCTTACGACCTTCGTAGCCCTCAAGTACAATTTGGTGAGCCTGCATGAGGTTGGCGATCTTTGCAGTGGCAGACCCCTGCTTACCTAATGTAGAAACCGTGACAGCTTCCAGGTTCTCCAATTGACGCCGCAATGATTCGTAGCGATATCCAGCAGTACGGGAGAGTGCGGAGTAATTCAGCTGCCGGGCGCTGCTGGAAAGATGCTCCCAGGGTGTCAGGATGCTGGGAAAGACATCGACATAGCTGGCTTCAGCGCTGACATTACCCAAGAGAGAGAGCGTTAGTACATGCAGGCCACCATCACATAACTCTTGCGGTACCGGAATATTGAACTGATAGTGCCCAAGACTCACTTTCACCGCACCTGCCTGACCTAGCACTTCACCATTGTCACCAATTAAGTTGAATCCTTGATGATCTCCTTCAAGATGTTCGCCGTAAATATTCCCGCTAAGATATCCCCACTGAAGCTCATCAAAGGTAATACGAGCTTTGAAAGGATGAGGCAGACTATAAGGAGTCGCCAGTATATTCTCCCCTGTAGATGCATCCACCAACATCAGTTCCAATTTGTCGCTCTCCTCGGGAAGACGCACCTTGATCTTAAATGCCTTGCGTCCATCTCCCATATCAGCTGCCTTGAGATCCTGACGAAAGATATCGGCAACACCTTCTCCAAGATTCCCCTGCTGGCTATGAATCTGTACCTTGAGCGATTTATCTGGTTGGACAAGATCACATGCCCAACCATAGACAATACCGCCTTCATACTTATCGATATGTCCCTTGAATTCGCTGTTCTGCTGACTCATTCTTTGCACCCTATGATACGTAGTTAATCTACAGTAATTGATAGCATTCGATGCTAACCGAGGCTGAGATTTTATTAGTATATTTTACTACCAATATAACAATTCAATCGCGATGATCTTTCACGATCATGACTAACATGCTGAAGATGAAGCCGAGGAAGATCATTACCAATCCAAATATGGTCACATTGTATAGACGTTCCGGCTGTTCTGGATATTCCGGCAATATTGGGCTTTGTAGCACACTGACCTGCTTGAGCTTGCGAGCCGCTTCAATACGAGTATTTTCCAGCGCCGCCAGCGCGTTGGAGTAGGTCTGCTTGGCAAAGTCAGCGCGCAATTGCAGCGTTTCGTACTGACTGGAGACACTATTGAGCGCATTACCGGACTGGCGTGCTAGACGCTCTTTTTCCAGGTCTATCTGTTTCTTGAGGGCGTTGATTTCACTTTCGACACGTACCATCTCACTCGAACGCTGACTCTGGTAACTCCCCAAAGCACTTTTGCGAGCCTTGTAGGTCGCGAGCTGAGCTTCCAATGAGGAGACAACAGTATTCAAGCTTTCGACTGTCTGGGTCGGGGACACCAGGCCATTCTTGTTCTGGTAATCCAGCAGGTCCTGACGGGACTGTTCGAAGTTGTCTTCCAACAGGGAGACCTGCTTGTCGAGGAATTCGACCTGGTCTTCCGCCAGACGCTGCCCCATCTCATTCATATGTCGTTCGCCTTCTTCAAGCAGCAGCTGGGCGAATTTCTGCGCAAATTCCGGTGTCCAGGCCTGTACCTCGACATTCAACACGCCGGAGTACTCATCCATTTCTACCGAGATGCGCCTCAAGTAGTAGTCATGGAGTTCTTCGATCGGCGCCTCGGCATCTCCCAAACGGGCAAAGATATCACCGTGCTGGCTGTAGTGAGAACGAAAATCGAGCTCCCCCTGCACTTTCTTGAGCATATCCACGCTCATCAGGTATTCACGCAGCAGCAGAAGGTCACTGTCGGTCTGGCTACCAGAAAGAAGCGAGCCAAAGCTGACTTCACTGGAAGCGCTGACCTGCGGACTTTCCAGCACAACTGTCGCTTTGGAAACATAGCGATCGTCCGCCCATACCAGCCAGTAGAAACCGACGAGCACGATGGAAAGCAGGACGACAGCCCATTGCGGATAGCGTTTGATAAATGAGGTCATGCGTATTCCCGTTGAAGGCGCTCACCGAGTTCAGCGGCGGCAATGAAGTGAAAACGATGAGAGTAAATTCCAGAGTGCGAACAGATTGGCGACTGTCACCGTGATGCGTAGCTGTGGACAACTGGATCATTCATCTGACAGGGTGCCAGGCTTGCCAGCGGTGCTAGCTTGGCGAGATTCAATTTCCTCTCGCACTTCCCGCAATGCTTCACGTGCAGCGCGCAGGGCATCGCCGTAAGGCTTCTTTTCACGCGGCGGCAGGGTTTCTGCGGCCTCTCGTGCCAACTTGGCTTCTTCAATGACAGCACGGCGCTCCTTACGTAGCTTCTGCAGTGCCTGCAGCGTCATCTTGTCGAGCTGGGGGCCATCGCTGTCTGCGTGATAGGCCTTGATGGCGTCATGGACACTGTCATACCAGTGAGCCCGTCCCTCTTTCAGGTAGATACCTGCCTGACACAGCTCCTTCAGGACGCCTTCTCCATGCGACACCATGATCAGGCTGGCTTGCCCCACCTTGTCCTTGAAAGCCTTGGAAGCCTTGGCCTTGAAGGAGCGATCCCCCACCGCCGTCGCTTCATCCGAGAGGTAGACATCGAAATCGAAGGCTAACGACAGCCCGAAGTTGAGACGCGAACGCATGCCTGAGGAGTAGGTGCGAATCGGCTCATCAAATGCCGGGCCTATTTCCGCGAAATCCTGAACTCGTTCAATGATGCTGTTGATGTCGTACTCAGTGCCATGCATCCGGGCAACGAACTTGACGTTCTGGCGCCCTGTCATGCTGCTCTGCAGGCCTGCGGCGAGCCCTATTGGCCACGACACCTTGGAATGACGTATCACTCGCCCCTTCTGTGGGGTATCCATACCAGCAATCAAACGCAGTAATGTCGACTTACCTGCGCCGTTAGCCCCCACTAACCCGACACTGACGCCTGTCGGAATGGTGAGATTGATATCCTTCAGCACCCAGTGGTCTTCACTTTGACTGTAGTGTGAGTGGTAATAGCGCTTGGAAAGGTTCTGTATTTCAATCATTGGCTTTTCAAGCGCTCCTTGAAACGCACGTGCATCAGTAGCCCCAGCGCGAGTGAAGACAACGTCCATGCCCAGAAATACATCAGACTGGTGCCGTGTACCACCTGATAGCCTTCGAAGAACCCATGTCGGATATATTCCAGCCCGTGCACGATCGGATTGAGCATCAGGTATTCCAGCAGGTAATGCGGCAGTTGATTGAGCGGCATGATAACACCGGACAAAATCAACAATGGCATAGTGAGCATGCGGATGATCTTGCTCACCTCAGGTACCAGTGAGCCCAACACAGAGGTCACCAGGCCTAAGCCAAGACCGAACAACCAGAGTGACAACCAGCCGCCAATCGCCTGGAATCCATTGTCAGGGCGGAAATCCGCGCCTAGCATCAAGCCTCCCACCATGAATATCAGGAAGATGACGGTACGGATCAGCCCATCCAGCATATTGCGTACCAGCACGCCGTCAATGGGGTGTACCTGTCTATAGGCGAACAGCGCCTTGTTGGCATTGATGGCGCCCAAGCCCTGCATCATTCCCTCTCGAATCAGGAAGAAACCCATCATGCCCACCAGCATCCAGGGGATGAAGGGTGCATTGACGATGAGATTATCGCCCCGGATGAAGCTGCGGATGCCGATCATCACGAGCAACAGCAATGCTGGCTCTGCGATCATCCAGAACCAGCCCATACGGTCCGTCATGGTACGGCCGATGGCCTCGCGCATGAACATGGCGTACCAGACACTGCGCGTCACGGCCCAGGCAGAGCGGGCCTTGGGCCCGCTCTTCTTGTCGCCAGATGGGCGTTCAATTGAAAGACTCATGTCACTATCCATGTCGCTGGCCATGATCAGAGATCTATCGCGACTTTGGTGGCAACCGCAATCTGGTAGAGAATCTGCGTAATGCTGGTGGCCAGCTGCAGGTTCTTGGTCGGCGGTTCAGGCAGTACGAGAATCTGATCACCCGAGCGGAGCTCGACTTCTTCTGCACGCAGTACAGCACCGTTCAAGCGGACGACAAGGATCTGATCTTCATCCGCGTGCTGGGTGAAACCGCCGGCACTGTTGATGTAGTCCATCACTGTCATGCCCTTGGTGTACACGACAGCCTGAGGAACGATGACTTCACCGCTGATCAGCAACGAATCACTGATTTCAGGGATGGTGACCACGTCGCCGTCCTGCAGACGGACATCCGCGATGTTGCCATCAGCACGCGCGACGACCAGGCGGCCTGTCGGCTCTTCCTTCTTCGCCTGCTCGACGAATTTCTCGATCATCTCAGCTTCCTGAACCCGCAGCTCAGATTCCTCCGTCGTCGAGGATGAGGCGCCAAGGTAAGATGCCTGAAGTCGCTTGAGGCTATCCTGCAGTGCCTGCGCCTGCTGTTCCTTGACGCTCTCGCGGCGGATTGAAACGCTCTGATAATCGGTCAGTCCTTTCGGCACCCCGACAGCATTAAGCAGTTCACCCAGGTGGGCATCGCGTGGCAGTGCATAGCGTGACGGGCCATAGAAGCTGCCTTCCAGCTGCACGACGATGGTCTCGTCACGCTGGTCGGCACTGAACAGCACTTCATCCCCTGCACGCACATCAGCGCCGCGGAATTCCGTCACCGGCAGATAGCGCGAGATGGGGCCGTCGGGACGTGAGCCACGCAGCAGCACGTGAGAGACACCTGACTTGAGGCGCGCCAGGTTCAGGACGTCTTCGCCACTCAGACGCGAGTCGGTGAGCTCATAGCGATAATCACGCTCGACATCCCCGACCACGCTGATCGCCGGGCCACGCTCCTCGACGACGACGGTATCGCCATCGCGGAACTGCGGACGAGCGATCTCGCCATTGATCAGAAAGTCATAGAGATCGACCGTATTGATGACGCGGCCATTGCGCTTGATCTTGATCTTGCGGTAGCTGCCCAGTGCCTGGTCGATGCCGCCGGCCTGATCGAGGAAATAGAGCATGGAATCATTCGGGGTACCGGCGTAGCGACCCGGATTCTTGACATACCCGGTGACGAAGACGCCCACCGGCTGCACGCCCTGCAGGTTGGTGTAGACGCTGACGTTCTCGGGATACACCTCTTGAATGGCGCTGCGTACCTTGCCATCCAGCTGGGCATTGGTGGTGCCCTGCACCTTCACCGGACCGATGCCCGGCAGGAAGATGTTGCCCTGCGCATCGACAGGCAGCACGGACTCCATCTCGACCCCACCCCAGACGCGCAGGGTGATCTGGTCACCCGGCTTGATGGTGTAGCTGCTGTTGAGGCCATCGGCCATCATGCCGCGGAAACCACCGGTAAAGAGGTTTTCGCCGAACGGCGGCAAGGAATCAGGGTCGGTCTGCGCACGGGAGGTCAGCGGCCCGTAGGTTCCGCTGCGCCAATCGGCACGCGCCTTGTCTTCTACACTATCCGTCTTTTGCGGGATGCTGGAGGCCTGGTCATTGCTGGACAGGATGGAACCACTGTCCAGGCCGGCTGCCATGGCAGGGCTGGCGTTCAGGCACGCTACCGCCACCAGGCACCCGGCCCGGAGCAAGAATCTGGAAATTGTCATCGGGCTAGGCCCCTCGTAGTGCAAAGAAATTCGTGCAAAAAATAGTGCAGCGTCGGTCAGGAATGACAGCGCCGACCAGACCAGCCTGTTTCCTGCAATCGTCATATCACGCCAAGCCCTGTATGGGCCTTTCAGCGAGAAGTTATTGAGAAGTTCCTCAGCGGGCCTCTTCCAGCAGGCCGGTCACCAACCGCTGGGTCACCCAGGTGCCTTCACCAGCCTTACCGTCATTACTGGTCCGGCACGCTAGCTCCTTGCTGGGCAGATCACGCGAATTTGAGACCGTCAGCTCGCGACAGATACGTCCGCTGGCCGCGAAATAGCGCTCATGGGCGACCACTTCGACGTTGCTGCCCCAGGGGCTGGTCGGCACGGCAATCACGCTGCCGGGGGCGGCGCTGTCGAGAAATGACGAGACATCCGCCGGCAGAGATGCAGCGCCAGTCAAATTAACGAGGTTGGTGCTGCCGGCACCGGTCGAGACCGGGTAGTCAGTGGCACAACCCGAGATGGCGATGGTCAATCCTGCCGCTGTCGCGAGACGCGCGATATTCGGCAAGTACTGTTTGAATCGGGATAAAGTCATGTGAGAGTCCTGAAACGGCAAATGCCCCCGCCTTGCGGCGAGGGCTGATCGGCGTGAATGCATCAGCCGATGACGTTGTAGTGCTTGAGCTGATTGACCAGCTTGAGTGCGGTCTGCTCGAGGCTCAGTTCACCCGTGTTGATCTCGATTTCCGGGTTCTCCGGCGCTTCATACGGCGAGCTGATGCCGGTGAAGTCACTGATCTCACCGGCACGCGCCTTGCGGTACAGGCCCTTGGGATCACGCTCTTCGCAGACACTGATCGGCGTATTGACGAAGACTTCGATGAACTCGTCAGTGCCGACCATGTCGCGCACGGTCTGGCGATCAGCCTGGAACGGCGAGATGAAACTGACCAGAGTGATCATGCCGGCATCGACCATCAGCTTGGCGACTTCGCCGACACGACGGATGTTCTCGGCGCGGTCGTCTTCGCTGAAGCCCAGATCACCACACAGGCCGTGACGCACGTTGTCGCCGTCCAGCAGGTAGGTGTTGTAGCCCATCGCGAACAGCTGACGCTCCAGCGCGTTGGCGGCCGTGGACTTGCCGGCACCGGACAGGCCGGTGAACCAGATGATGCACGGCTTCTGCTTGTTGCGATCGGCGCGACGCTGCTTGGTGACCGCCATGTCGTGCCACACGATGTTGCTGGCGCTCAGGATCTCCTTGACCATGCCCGCACCGATGGTGATGTTGGACAAACGGTCAATGAACACGAAGCTGCCGGTATGCGGTGAACGCTGGTAGCTGTCCATGGCCAGCGGCTGGGTCAGTTCGACCTGCACGCGGGCGATGCCGTTGAGCGGGATGTTCTCCGCTTCGTTGCGCGCCATGGTGTTGACGTCGGTCTGGTGGATAATGCGACCGACGCGACCGATGACACTGGACGTGCCGAGCTTGAGCTCGTATTCCTTGCCGACGATCAGCGGGTCCTCGTGCATCCATACCACATCGGCGGTGAAGGCGGTACACGGCTCCAGGTCGGAATCTTCGGAGACGATCATGTCGCCACGCGAGATATCGATCTCGTCGGTCAGGGTCAGCGTGACGGCCTGACCCGGCCAAGCGATGTCGAGATCGCCATCGAAGGTGACGATGCGCTCAACGGTGGAGGTGCTGCCGGACGGCAGAACCTTGATCTGCTGACCCGGTGAGACGGTACCGGCGGCTAGGGTGCCGCAGTATCCACGGAAGTTGAGGTTCGGGCGGTTGACGTACTGCACCGGGAATCGCAGGTCGGTCAGGTTGCTGTCCTCGGTGACATCGACGGTCTCGAGGATGTCCATCAGCGGACGCGCCTCGTAGGCGGCGGCATCGTCGTACCACGGGGTGTGCTCGCTGATGGAGACGACGTTGTCGCCTTCCAGCGCGGACAGCGGCACGAAGCGGATATCCGGGACTTCCAGGTCCTTGGCGAACTCCTTGTAGTCCGCAACGATCTCGTCGAAGCGTTCCTGGGAGTAGTCGACGATATCCATCTTGTTGACCGCGACCACCAGGTGCTGGATACCCAGCAGCGAGCAGATGTAGCTGTGACGACGAGTCTGGGTCTGCACGCCATAACGCGCATCGATCAGGATGATCGCCAGGCTCGCGGTGGACGCCCCGGTCGCCATGTTGCGGGTGTACTGCTCGTGCCCCGGGGTATCGGCGATGATGAACTTGCGCTTGTCGGTGGAGAAGTAGCGGTAGGCGACATCGATGGTGATGCCCTGCTCACGCTCAGACTGCAGGCCATCGACCAGCAGCGCCAGATCGACCTTGCCGGTGGTGCCGCTCTTCTTGGAATCGCGGGTGATGGCGGCCAGCTGATCTTCATAGATCATCTTGGAGTCGTGAAGCAGGCGACCGATCAGGGTCGACTTGCCGTCATCCACGCTGCCGCAGGTGATGAAACGCAGCAGGTCTTTCTGCTCGTGTTCCTTGAGATAGGCTTCGATATTTTCCGCGATCATCGTCGACTGGTGTGACACTGTCATTCTCCCTGAACGAGGCCTGTCCGGCGCGAGCGTCTTGTGGCGTATGAGGCGCGACGCTTCCAGCGCTTGGGACATCCCTCGTCCTGTCAATTTTGTAGAGTCTTGCTTGCCTTGAGGCATGCCATCGCCGTTACTGGCGACAGAGCCGGATACCTGGCGCGTGGCCTAGAAATAACCTTCGCGCTTCTTCTTCTCCATCGAGCCTGCCTGGTCGTGATCGATGGCACGACCGGAGCGCTCACTGGTACGCGTCAGCAGCATTTCCTGGATGATTTCCGGCAGGGTCGCGGCGGTGGATTCCACGGCGCCGGTCAGCGGGTAGCAGCCCAGGGTGCGGAAACGCACGGACTTCATCTCCGGCACTTCGCCTTCCTTGAGCGGCAGACGGTCGTCGTCGACCATGATGTCGAGGCCGTCACGCTTCACCACCGGACGCACGGCGGAGTAGTACAGCGGCACGATCTTGATGGACTCAAGGTAGATGTACTGCCAGATGTCCAGCTCGGTCCAGTTGGAGAGCGGGAAGACGCGGATGGACTCGCCCTTGTTGATCTTGGAGTTGTAGATATTCCACAGCTCCGGACGCTGGTTCTTGGGGTCCCAACGGTGGTACTGATCACGGAAGGAGTAGACACGCTCCTTGGCGCGCGAGGCTTCCTCGTCACGACGTGCACCACCGAAGGCAGCATCGAAGCCGTGCTTGTCGAG
>Ga0209634_1002505_pt1 | contig 12822 bp, 1 predicted proteins | sample LinPmetageLP40_FD_184043 | JGI IMG/M metagenome (GOLD analysis project Ga0209634, IMG submission 184043) | Marine viral communities from the Pacific Ocean - LP-40 (SPAdes) (version 2) | ecosystem: Environmental > Aquatic > Marine > Oceanic | place: Pacific Ocean | collected 2010-08-26 | reverse complement strand
GCTACGGCCGTTCCAGCGTACTCACCTCCTGGTGCACCGACTGGAGGTGGAACGGATTCATGGACTGCAGCGTACACATGGGATAACTCATGGGCAGGCTCGTATTCGAGCACACAAGGATCGTATTACAATGCTGATGGAGGATTTGCTACAGAAGCAGGATTCATGATTATCCCGCCAGCATTGAACTGGGGTTCAGAACCGGTGCCTCCACCTGATGCACCGCCAGGAGAACAGCCAGACGATCCAAATGCGCCTTTAGCCGGAATGTACGTTGATCAGCCCTTTTTGCACACTGGAGCGTACGGGGCTACAACCGGATCTCACCCAGTCGATACGAGTTGGTTTCCACAGAATACCGGATGGATGATGGGTCAGACTAATCGCCGAAGTACTGACCACGATTCAGAGGAGGAAACAGAACAAGCCCAAGAGCATGTCTCAACTCGGATTGAGGTGGAACCCAGGCCTATTCGGATTGGTTTGCTGGTAGATCCACCGACTGGGGAGCCAGAGGACAAGGATTATGAATCAGCTAGTTCAGAGGCTGACGACGCTGACTGGGGTGGTTTCCGACCCAGTCAAGAGTCTCATCCACATCTGCTGGCTGATGATCAGATTAAGGGAGATGATGATTTTCGGCACGTGATTCGTGCGTTCCACCGAGGAGGTCTTACCGTAGTCACGGATTTCGATGAAGTTCAGCGAATGAGCGGTGCGATTTGCGGCACGCTCAACGACAACGGATCCTATTTTCAGATGGAAGATGTCATCCAATATGGGCAGTCCGTGACATGGGAGACTCAAGCACGGATTTGCTCAATCGGTGGAAGCGAGGTGCTCGCGACTGTTCTTCGTGGGCAAGGTCGGATTCGTTACCGCGACGACAACTTTCTCGACAACTCGCGGTCGATGTCAACCCAGGAAATTTCGCTTGCTTATCGGTCTAGCGAGGCAGGACGACAAGGAATCACTTTCTTCTTGATCGGAAGCACGTACCGGTCGCATGTCGATATCCGTCTCACGGGAGGAGATGGCCTTTCCCTCCTACGGGTTTTCGGCAACGACTCGGGTCTCTTGTACGAGAAACTCATCAGTACGGAGCCAGATCCTGCTACAGGCAAAGAACCGAGATGGCTCCTAGAGCTCCGTGAGAAAGTGGTTCGCGAGTCGACACTCGGAAAGCCAGGGGCAAGTGCCTTTCCTGCGGTACAGCCGCCTCCTGTCCCACAACCGGATTTCGAATTCCCTCTTTTCGATTCGGACAATGAAGATAATCTTTGGAGGGCGGATTCTGGAGAAGGTGGACAAGAGCGGCGCTCGGCAACGCCGAGCCCATCACGAGGACCTACGAGATATCAGGGTCTTCGTCGTGGATTTCTGAATGCAGTCTCGACTGAGGATTCGGCTGCATACATGCTGACCCGAGCTACCGCTCCGGAAGTCACGCCGGAATCATCACCTCAGGCGTTTCGAGGACCTGTCATCGACGCACCTTTCGAGGATTTGAGTGGACGCGATCAGTACACAGTCGCGCGTCTGATCGCGCAGGAGACCGGATTCACTACTCGGGCGGTGCGGCCGGATGGAAGTATTGACTTCGACCGCATCGAGGAGGCCGGTCCCGCCATGCGTGAAGAAACGATGACAGCGGCTCGGACTGGGACTGTGGACCATTTACACGGAATCAGCGAAGACCCGACAGTCGCCGGTCTTCCCGTCAGGACGACGAATCCCGAGCAATTCTCCGATTTGACTACGGAGGAGCAATATGCTACGCTGTATATCGGGCGTCAGGAACAGATTGTCCAGCAGACGCAGATTGCCGCCGCACGTACGTCTCTCCGAGAAGGGCAAGCCGCTATCGATGCTCTCACGGCTGAAAACGCGGAATCGCAGAAAGAAATAACGAAGAAGGAAGCTGCGGTCGCTAAGCTCGCCGCGGAGCGGGCTGAGCTCGAAGCGTCGGCGGCGGAACAACGTCGGTTGATTCAGGAACGGCGACGTCTGTTGCACGAGCAACGCACCGAACGCGTACAGCTTATCGGACGCCACGGGCAGATTCAGGCTCGACTCGCCGCACGCATGAGACATGAAGGTGAGTTGACTCAGGCTGAACGGATTACTCAGCATCGGAATTCGCTCGCGTTCTGGAATTCGCTGCCGCGTTCGCACTTCGCGTATTGTCATTCTTGTGCGTCTACTTCCCTGTATGACGAGGATGAGAGCCAGATTGATCCCGCTGGGAACTTTCGCTGTCGGAATCCCTTCTGTTCCCTTCACACGGAAGAATACTCCGTGGAATCTCGCACGGTTCTGGGCGCCGCCTTGCGTCTCTTTGAAAGAGACAACGCTGGTGTCGCTCAAAAGGAAATCGATGTTCCCGCCCTGGTGAAAGTGGGCATCGTTATCCAGGATCCCACTGCCAACAAGGAAGTCTTAATGGTGGAGTCGTGTTCCATCATTTCCGCTTCCGGCTCTGCGATGCCACGGAATGCGGAGACGCCTTTGTATTGGTGGACCTTCCCGTGGACCCGCGTGTCCGAAAGGGATTTGGACCGAGCTCAGGTTTTTCCTGCTATTCAGCGTTTGTTGATGCATACGTTCGGATTCAACAGCGACTGGATGTTCGTTGAGGGCCCCAATAGTTGGACACCCCGCGACTATGCGGTGTGCACCCCTCCAGGAATTACGCCTACCCTGTTCACTCTTGTGCAGGTTCCCGGTTGGAAACGGATTATGGAAGAGATGCGCTCGGAATGGTGGGACGTTCGCAACGATGCGAGTGTAGCGAAATATCGGAATTATCGCTGGTTCTCTGCCTCGTTCCCTTTCGAGGAGAATGCTCATTTCTCCAAGGTGGGCATTCAGGTAATCAAGGATTTGTTGAAGGTGCCTTTGCGTTTTATCGCCCGGCCGTTGGCGGATCACGCTCAGCAACTTCAATACGCTCCCGGACTGAGCCAGCTCGAGGTGTACTGGATCGGGTCTCTGTTAGAGACGTGTCGCATGGTGGACAATGACGATTTCGACACCTTTTACAAGCTCGTTATGTCCTCAGCTTTGCTAGTCTCGGAGGAGCGGAAACACTCTGAACCACGGAATACCTCTGTTTTCAGCTTCAAACTTCTGGAATGCGGCTCGCAGTCCTCTGCGGACCCGCTGTTGCCCGCGTATCAGTGTCGGATTCGGGAAGCGATCATTCTTCCCACTGCTACTCGGATTGAAGCTGGACCCTTGTTTGGCCTTGGCTGGATGTTTGGCCGGCTCTCCATGCCGTCCAATCTTTGGATCCGGACCCTTGGCCGGGGGCCGCCTGAACGGAATTTCTTGAGTCACGCGGATTGCAGCTGGGCGTGGAGGGCTCCTGGGCTCTCTCAACGCCGCGCTCCACGATCTAGTATCGAATTTTTAAAATTTGAGGAACAATGTGACTCGGAGAAATTTTCCTTTTCAGTCGTGATGAATTACATCTATGATGTTTTTCAGGGCAGGATTCTCGAGGGAGACACACGGATTGATACTTCTCCCGTCCACAGCCCGGAATCAGTCTCAGCACCCAAGGACTCTGCGAGAGAACCTACACGGCAAGGACTGACTCCTGTTCTGACTGAACTGGTAGATGCAGCAGAGGATTTAATGTCGTTTGATGTAGCTACTTCCTCAGACATTGAACTCGCGGAACACTGCCGTAGACTTGTCCGGAATATCAGTAGCGAGGAAACTAAGCTTCAGTTTGTCGCACGAGAAGTAGAACTTCAAACCCAGGAACACGCATACCATCAGAGTAGACCTATGTGTGCGGTATGCGGAGAGAAGACTCATTGGGCTCGCGATTGCCCAAACCCCGCTGTGGCTCAGCGGCAGCCCGAATCACGGAATTCTGGGGAGCCGCCATCGGACGCTGTCCCTCCGTCACAAGGATCTCCAGGTCGAACTAAGAAGAAGAAGAAACAGAAATGACTATCTTTGGTTAGTTGTAAGTTTCTCGGATTCTTATGGAAGATGTTGATGTCTCTTCTTAGTAGGATTTACACCTTTCTAAACCCAGCTGTGTGTGGAAAGGTTCTCGACCCGGAATCGGCGGACTCGGATTCGCTTATGTCCAATGCTGGAGCAAACTGGTCGGAGTATTATTGCTTCGGCCGGATCACAGATGATGGCCAGGAATGGTATAAGGGTTCGTTCGCGATCAACCCGCCTGATCCGGGTATGCTGACAAGTGATGAGAACGATCAGCTAAATAAACCCGAACCGATCAGGTTTGCCTATGAGAACAAACGGATTGGACCTCAGCGATCCATCAGTGTGGTAGCAGACGTTCGATTTCTAGCGCGGATTTTGTGGTATCAGTCATCCAAGAAGATCTTGGAGGGCGCACTCGACGGAGATGTGTGTCTTCCTGATGCGAAGAATGGAACGACGCAGAAGGTGTTCTCTATCAAGTATTTGTTGAACACTGTGTTTACACAGATTCGCGCGGAATATGAGTGGACGCATCCATTGATTAACCTCTGGATGTCGACCCCAGACACGATGAATTCGGAGAGCGGCGAGGAAGCCGCGGTTCGGGCATTCAAACAAGGAATTATGAAAGATGTGTTGGTGAAAGCTGCCGATTCCGGCTGGCAACAGCCGGAGGATTGGGCAAAGAATTACCTCGTATTCGATACCGAGCAGGCTGACAAACTCTGGAAGGATTTGCGGGCAAACCCTCCAAAAGGGTATGGTTGGAGGTCCCCAGAACCTTCTACGGACTATGCGAAGATGGAAACAGATAGTGATTTCTATGAGAATTTCGCTAAAGAATTCAGAGATCTCGATCCGGATTCCTTCATCGACATGCTGCAGATGTTCGGAGAAGCGGCGGCACGTCATGACACGGAACGGAAACGGATTGACCAGAAAGGTACCCTCAGTCTGCACGGAATCAAGGCAACCTTGTCCCTCTACAAGTGTTTGGACAAATACGGTCGTCAGGTGCCGGAATGGAACAAGGATGAGTCAGATGATGACATACGCGGATTCTTTATGTCCAAGCTGTACGGCAAGCAGAATCTCGGTTCGTATTGGGTTGGCGTAAGGGACGAAAATATGGCGTGGGGTCTCCTGACGGATTTTTCGATCATATATCCGAAGCCGGTGGACTTGCAGACCGTCGACATCTCCGGAGATGGACCGAAGTTTCCGGATTATGCCACGATCAGGGAACGTGGAGGCTTTGTTGGCAATGCAGGAAACGCCTTCTATGCGACCACTTTTCCCAAGGATTTGAAGCGGTTTGAAAGATACATTCACGGACATCCTATTCCTCTCCACGTGGCGATGGAGCGCGGAATGGGCGAACAACAACCCGGAGATGAACAAATCCATAAGATCGGGAAATGGATGATTCGGAATGGAGATGCGATGGCTATCCAAGAGATTCATCGATTGGGCCCGATGTTCGGGGCCCTCTCAGTTGAAAAGGAGATCGCGGACTGCCGGGCAGATCCGAGGCTGAAGAGTGTAGAGGTCACAGCCAAGATCGACTGGTCTTTTGGAAGAGTACACGGATTCAAAGGGACTCTGGGTGAGTACGAACAACGATTGAAGGATCTGAACACCTATGGGCATCAATCAGCCGGACTCCCTCATGATCATCCATTCCCCACGGCCATACATTTCGAGGATGACCTGAACGCCTTCTGGGGCACGAACACGGAATCGGTCAAGGTATTTACCATCCTGCAGGAGGATCGACAGACGAGGGTCGACCCGATGGTAAGAGTGCAACGGATTCGCCCGACGGCCAAGGAAGGTGAGAAGACCCCGTACACGGTCTTTCTCAAGATGGAGGTCGAGGGCTCATTTTGCAGTAATGCACTCGTGAGGCCGGTCCCGAGTTGCTTCCGGACTGGGCAAGAAGAGTGGAAGCCCTATATCCTGCTTGGGCGTCCTTTCCAGACGGATTATGACAAGAAGAACCCGGTACCCTGCAATCGGAATCGGGATGTCGATATCATGTACCCGCTTGCTCCAGAAAAGACAGGGCACATCGGTCATCCAATTGGACTTTTCCTGCCGCCCAAGAGCACGGATTCCAACGGAAAATCGGTTCCGATTCCACCGACCAACAAGACGGGAAACTTCTCTTTGGACTTTCGGTACTTTGGAGAGTTTCTCCGCATGAACGAACCGGATTATTGGAACGTGATGGGACGAGACGGATTCGGTTTGGATGGGCTCAAACCGGAACCAACATGCGGAACTCGAGCCATCCGCGAAGCTCGTGTAAGTCAGCTCGCGCAGGAGTTCAAGCATCTGATGCCCTATCCGGAATGGAACACGGATTTGCAGACGAGGGAACAACTGCCAGTAGTCTGGAATAGCGAGTACAAGGAGCATTTCGAGGCCATTCAATTGGACCTCGAGGCGTTTAACATGGTTATTCTCGCGGATATTGCAGACGTTCCCGGAATCATCCGCTACACCCTGCAGACTTTCGGACAGATATATGATGTGGCAGGATCGTGGAAGCGGAGGTCCGCCGTTTTTGGTGGAACTGGCGGATTTTATTCTGCAAAGCCGGAAGATGCTGCAACTCGCGGATTGGATGCGCGTGACTGCGTAATATTCATTACCGCAGACATGCCCTTTCGCGATTTGGGCAAAGTTGACCGGATTGGGGAAGATTGGTGCGTTAGTCCCCACGTGTACAATCAACTGGGCGTTCGTACGGTTGACAAGTACTTCACGGAAATGGAAGGAAAGGATCGACAGAGGTTCGTCGGCATGTACCCAACGCGGATTCGAGACAAGGAACGGATTTATGAGAAACGGCCCGTTTCACAGTCGTTGGACGAGGGCCAGTCTACCATGTCTCGGAGAGGTCAAGCAAAGGTCGAGCTCCGCCAAGAGGACAAACCGCTCGCGGCGGTTGGTCACATCGAGCTGCTCGACATATGCTGGTGCATGTCGCCGACTACTCGCGGAATGGACAAACACCGGGATATCCCGCCGGGGCGTGGTATGCAGCCCGGGGTATACCGAATGGAATCGATCCAGATAGCCTTCCTTTTCGACCTCAAGGATTTGAAGCTTCTGATGGGAGCGGCTACGTCTACGAGAGCAGGAATCCCTGGGAACTCCAGGTTCAACAGTGGCCCGCATCTTCAGCGATGGCCACTGGCTCTATACGCGTTCCCGCTTTTTCCCTATGATGAAAACACGGGTTCCTATCGTGTGGAAGACGACGATATGGAGCTTCGTACGCCGGAATGGGAAGAGGCTCCGAAGCTGACGGATTTTCCTCCTGCTGGTGAAGGATACCCCAGTAAGGTTCAAGGAATGTTCGTTGGTAGAAGCTTCGGAATCTTTACGTTCGACAGAGCTTCTCCGAGAGGACCGATAGATCAGCCGAAGAAGGAAGGACCGTTGTTCAGAACGCCGTACAAGCCCGACGCGATCTGCTTCAGTTTCACGGAATTCATCAGTAAGAACTCTGCCGGATTGTTGCGATGTATATCGCCGAAGATACCTGAGGGTACGAAGGCAGAGGGAGGTCCTGAGACTCCGAGGACTGGTGGCTCAATCGGAGAGAAGCCGCCGGAACCGACACCCCCTCCGGTTGTCGCACAAGAGGTTCGGATTCCGGCTGGCGAAGCCAGTAAGTTTCTCCCGGAAAACAGGGTCTCGGACTCGGTTCCGTGGGAATTCAAGAAGCCGATCATGATGAATCTAGGATTGCGACCTCCGGATTACCGTCATGCCGATTTGAAGAAGGACAGGTCAAAAGGTAACCCTCTTCGGCAAAACCCGAGTGCGTGGAGGAACCACCTCGTTCACGGATTTACTTCGGATGACATTCGGAATAAGGCGCTCACCGTCGTACAAGGATACGAAAACGGGGACCGTTGGAACAAGCAAGTGGCTCCGTTTCCGACTGCGGGCCCCATTGCGGCTATCGGGACGATACCAGCTCTTCAACGCGTATTTTCAGTCGATCACGGCTATGGGAATGCGTCCATGAAGGAAGGTCCCATGGCCGGCACGGAACACGGATTCAATTTCCATACGAGATCCGTCCATGCGCACTTGTTGCAAAACCAGTGCACGCGCTGTTGGACCCTTGGAAGCGCCTGGGTCGCGGAATGTGTCATTTGTCATGACCGAGGTCCGAAATGGCAGCGCGAGTGGACTAGCCCCGGCCACGAAGATAAGATGAAAGCATTCAAGGATCAGTGGCGGGTGCTCGAAGCCATGGCTCGCCAGATCAAGGATTTCCTGGCGAACATGGAGGGACTCGGATTCGTGTATAAGGATGATTGGAGGGCACAGTTCCCTGAGATTGAGGGCTATGACCCGGACCGTTACCAAGATGGTCAGGTGATGCACATCTCGGACTTGTTCTTTGTTCTTGGCGGAGACGAAAGGATTTATAGGCTTGATCTAGCTCAACCGTACACACGCCAAGCGCAACTTCTCGTCGAAATGAGAGTTCAAGGGATGAAAGTCGGCGCGCAAGAACTCCAGGACTGGCAACGGAAGACCAAGGACTGGTCATACGACGTGGGAGAAGCGAGACAGGAGAGGCGAGATATGTATACGGATGGCATTGCCGAGATGCTAGGATTCGAGCCAGGTTACCAGTTTGAGGAATGGCGTCCGTACTCGCAAGTCTTGGTTGTACTCAACGCGGAGATTGATCAGAAGGAGGTGTACAACAAGAATCAGGGTGGAACTGAAACGGATCCCGATCGCTTGAATGTGGCGAATTACAGGAATCGGGAATTGAATGCGTACTACATCGGCAAGCGATGGAAACCGCTTCAGGCAGTTCACACCAAGGATTTGTACACGGAACTAGGACTGTGGGACACACGGATGCCAGGATCGGGCTCAAATGCCCCGATGCCTCCGCCAATGCCTCCAGGAGCAAGCGCGACACCGCCGTCGTCGCGGCCGGCTTCGGAGGTTGCCGTCGAAAACATGTCCTCTTCGATCAATTCTGAATGGACCTTCGCCAGTCGCGACAAGTGCCCGGCAGCGTGGAAATACGGATCAACCACGGCACAGCAGGCGCAAGCGGCAGCCGAGAGTGCAGCGGCTACTGGCAAGGATTCGAAGGGAGGCAAGGATTCGAAGGGCAAAGGCGGTGGCAAAGACGGTAAGGATGGCAAGGGCGGCTCAGGTGCGGAGTCAATGCCACAGCAGCAGAGGCGCGATGCTCGTCGACCGCTTGGCGGCTATGCGTTCGAGCGTCAAGCTCGCGAGGAATTTGATGCTGCAGAAGCTGGCCGGAAGCAGATAGAAACGGATCAGATGTTGAGTGAGAATCCGAAACGCGTCAAGAAGGTAGACGACGGACAGTCTACGGCTGAACAGCGCGGATTCGGGCCTCCGCTTGCGGTCACTGGCCAAAAGCGGAATGCTTCTCAGGCAGATGCGAGCGCTGACGCTGCTAACAAGCAAACGAAGCCATCGGAAGGTGAATCTGCTGCTGAACCGCCGGCTCCTGCCGTAGAGCCACCACGGAATACCGAAGAGCCTGCAGGCCCGGTTGCTGCAGGACCGGCTCCGGCCGAGGTGCCTGTTCCGGTTCCGGAGATCCCGGAAGTCGAGGACGAACTGATCAAGTTTCTGGCACAAGGAATCTACGACAATACGGTGAATGTCAGTATGATTCAGACGCAGACCGGATTGACCTTCTCGCAATTTCGGAATCACCCCGTCTTCCTTCGTGAGGAAGAACTGAGGCGCGAGAGGCAATTGGAAGCCATGATGGGTCGACAAGAGCCAGAGCCGGAAGCGTCGAGGCCACGGCCACCAGTGCCACGTGATTACCCGCCGGATGATCGTCGGGATGAAGAATCGCGTCGTCCGCTTCGTCACCAGGATTCACGTGACTACCCGCCGGAAGGCAGGCACATGGATAGCTACATGCGATTTGACCGCTCTACCGGCAACCCGAGTCAGTACAGGCTGGAACCTATGTACTACGATGGTCCAGTCTATCAGAATGACTCCCGGATGTCTCGCGGGGGGTACTATGATGACTTTGAGCCTCCGCGACCGGGGGATCGCCATGCTCGTGTTGTACGGATTCCTATGGATGACCGCCGTCCTCTGCGGCGAAATGAAGGTAGGATTCCGGAAGATGACGCGGATTATGAATCGTATGGGATGGGCCCCGGATACCGTGACGACCCTGATCGTCGCCCGGATGAACGCCCGTCCGGCGCGTGTTTTATGCTGTCTGGACCACCTCCACCAGAAATTTCTTTGGAGCACTCGGATTTCTCGAATGATGTTGCAGTAGAGTACTCAGATATGAAGAAAATCGAGAAAATGGATTATGCTCACAAGTCCGTCGGTGAAGCAGCGCTCACGCTGACCGAGGACATGCGCTGTGAGGTACCGTCAGTACCCGCCGCGCTGATGAACGCGATGCTTGACCAGCACGCGATCTGGGACCCTGGCGCTACGTCAGATATGGGATCCCTAGCATCAGCCTTAGCGTTAGATCGAAGTCTAGTCAAGGAATCTGGTGGAAAACTGCGCGGAAAATGGTTCAAACCCCCTCAGGAATCTTCGCGCAGCTTTAAGGTGGCGAATGGGGGTAGCGCGCTAGCTCAACACGAAGTAGTCTGGGAGATACCTGTTGTGGATAAAACTGGTAATACTCGGATTACTTTGAAGTTTCAAGGTGCATGTATCGATCCCGGATTGAAGGTAGAAAACCAAGTCCCTTACTTGTTTTCTAACTGGAGCGGCAAGGTCTTGGGGGCACGCTCCTGTTCACGAAGTGGCCTTCTCTGGTCCATTGATCAGCACCTACACGGATTTAAAGCTCAGATGCGAGCGTCTCCCTCCGGTCACTGGATGTTTCCCCTAGTCAGGATTTTCTGTATGTTTGCAGGATTACTCCCCTGGGATGCTGACAAACACCGGATGAATCAGGGAGGTGCTTTCGCCCTCTCGAGCCGGGCACGGATTACTCCTAGTCCAGGTCCCACGGATTCACCGGACGAGGATTTGGAGGATCCTGCTTCCCCGGGAGAAGGTTCTACTAGGCTAGGATTTGCAGATGCTGTTCTGACCCGAAAAACTCCTAAAAATATACCAAAAGAAAATAGAGGAACAGCATCAGAACCTTTTCCCAAAAGATGTTGGAAGCAACTGCCCGGATTCCCAAGAGATATTATCACGGTAATTTGGGATGAACACGGAATTCGAGAATCTCGGACTTTCAGGAAATCGAAGGTCTTTCGACCTACGTGGAAGGGTTGCCCTTCTACATGGAGACGTCGGATTACCTTGGATGAGACTTCTGGGGAAATTCTGGAAAATGTTGAGAATCCCAAATATGCTGTGATGAAATCGGAACGGATTAAACACAGATATGTGTTTATCTCCCCTGGAGATGGGACTATACTCGGATTGCGTTCAAGTTTGACAGGCTGGCTCATGTTGCCCGGTGGGCAAGTGAGCAACGCTAGTACTGTGGGTGATTTCGTTCGCTTGATCGAATACCAGACGGGTTTGACTTTGAGTTGGGATAGTTTTGTCGCTTGTCGCGTTCTTGGCGACGCGGAATATATGATTTACACAGCGCCAAGTGCGATTGTGAAACGAGATTTTGACCATCGTACTCCGGATCAGAAGAGTAAGTTTCCGAAGTTCGAGGTCATCTCAGCTCGTCACCCAAAGCCAAACGCCTTTCTCAACCCGGATTTGCATCGTTTTCTGGATTGTTATGGAGAACTTGTGGTTGATAGTCTTCCTAAGCAAGTTGGGAATTTTGCGGAATCTCGGTTGTGCAAATGCGGCACGGTGTCCTGTATGGCTACACCCGTGGTATGTCTGCCGGCAAACCATGGTGAATTCGAAGATTCATATCAACTTGAAGAGGATTCGGAGTTGCTCAAGGAATCTTGGGAGCAACCTGCTTTCTATGGTGCGTCAAATTCCGATCCAAGGACTATCTTTTATCATACAGGATGGTATTTTGAGGATCAAGATGGGCGTGAACGGCCGAACGCAAACACGCTCTTTGGACAGTTCATGAGTGATGAAGACCTTAAGGACAAGTTGGAGTCCAAGGCTGGGATTGCTAAGCTACATAAGCAGTTCTGGCATATGAACGCTGACGCGTTGTTCAAACGGATTCAACCGCTTGTTTCGGCAGGGCGAATGTCCGAAGTCAAGCGTCTCTGTGAGGAGGTTGTCAAGGAATGTGCGATTTGCAGGGCTCACGCTCGGCCTGGGGCTCGCCCCAAGGTTGGTGGCCTGTGGGCGCGGGAGCCTAATCACATTGTGGCGTGCGACACATTTTATTTGACGGTTAATAAAGATGGCAAAGTCGTCGCTGCAGGTGGTAAGTCTAAGGATTCAAAGACGTATGCAATATTGCATTTTGTAGATCTCTTCTCAGGATTTTCCGTGGTCCAAGTCTGCGAACACGCTTGGCCGTTGGCTAGCGATGTAATAGAAGGATTGTCCAAGTGGGCGGAATTATTCGGAAAACTTCCGATAGTCTTCTTCACCGATCAAGGCGGTGAGTTCACCGATCACTCGTTGGTGACTTACTTCCATGAGCAAGAGACGGAACATCTCTTTGCAGCGCCACAGGCACCGTATTCTAACGGCGTCAATGAGAGACACAACGGAATTTTGAAGGTGTGGCTGGTGAAGTTATTGGCACAACACGGCCGCCTCCAGGATTTCACTTACGTGTTACGAGAGGCCGTACGTGTAAAGAACTTGACTACTCGGAGACACGGGTGGTCATCGCGCTATTTAGCTTTCGGCTATCCCGTCGAAGACGATTTGATTACGCGC
>Ga0209634_1002504_pt1 | contig 12823 bp, 15 predicted proteins | sample LinPmetageLP40_FD_184043 | JGI IMG/M metagenome (GOLD analysis project Ga0209634, IMG submission 184043) | Marine viral communities from the Pacific Ocean - LP-40 (SPAdes) (version 2) | ecosystem: Environmental > Aquatic > Marine > Oceanic | place: Pacific Ocean | collected 2010-08-26 | reverse complement strand
CTGCAAAAGTCCTAGATTAGCTATATTATCAATTTCAATCGCGGATCCAAGAGATATTGATGCATTACTCAATGCTTTATCTACATCAGCAATAAAAACACTAGATAAACCTCCCACACCGCCTTTGGCTAGTGTTTTTAATTGCTTTGGGATATCAGTTAATGATGTGACCGATTTTGTTAAATCTGTATTTAGTTCTTTAGCAACTGATTCTAAATTTGCAGCTGATGCTAATGCTCCCTTTGCAATGCCTTGCAAATCTAAAGGAATTAAATCTTTCATAATGCCGTCAAAGTCTGGTAATTCAGCTGTAATATTTTTAATATTAGATTGTATTGACGCTGCATTTGCTGCCAATATATTTGCTTTTTTCACCCCATTTACTAATGCTGCATTTAATGTTTTTGGCGTGACAGTTGCACCAGTAACTGGATTAGTAAAAACTGGACCACCCATCTGCGATAAAATCTCTTTCTCAGCATCAGTTAATGCTTTAACCATCTTATCTTTAAGTCCTGGCATATCAGGGGTTAGCGTAACAATTTGTGGTAATGGAAAATTTGCAATAGTATCTACAACTGGTATTGCATCCGATAATGACTTAATTCCGTTAATAGAGGCTCCAGGAAGAATTGAAGCAAAATCATTTGATGTTAAAGTTTTTGATAAATCTGCAGCATCTGATAAAGTATTTTTTAATTTTTTATAGTCTACAACTTTTTTAATAGAATTTAATTTATTATTTAAATCAGTGACATTCATTTATCCAACTCCCGTACTTGATGAAGTACCAACAACGTATCTATTCCAATATCCATTTGCTGCTTTTATTCTTTCTTCTAAACTTCTTGATTTTTTGTAAGGCTTTCTAGCGCCTAAAGCTGTACAATACGAAGTATTTGTTGATCTCATAAGAGGACTTGGTGCTTTACCTCTCCAATTATATTTTGCGTTTTGTGGCCTCTCGTAATATCTGCATACAATATACGCAGCATCAGCTGGATTTGTGGCCTCTCTTAATTTAGCCCCAGCTCCACTTTCTCCAACACTTAATTCATATATCACCCATCTGCATTGAGCTGATAAAGATCTCCAACTCAATCCATTAGATTCAGCCCATGGGACTATACCCTTTCCAGGATGATTTTCTGATTGCCATCTCTCATTTCTCCATTGAGCAAGACCAAATGCTGGCATTCCTCTATCTGATGGATTAATCGCTAAATTCCAAGGACCACCTCGTATAAAGTTTTTACCAGTTGGATTGGGAGGCCATGTTGTTTTTGAACTAGCTCCAGGTCCAGATTCATATGCAAAGTTTCCCATTAAACCACATACCGCGGATGCACTTAAGCCGCCTTCTAATAATGCATTATATATTTTTTCTTCAGTGTTTGATCCGACCATATTTTTTGCATCGGAAATAATAGTCTCACCATCCGGCATTACTTCTTGCGGTCCTAAAAATTCAGCTTGACTTTGCCCACCTGATCCTTGTACATAAGATCCTGCAACACCGCCATATCTATTAACAGAACCATTTGCCTTTAAAGATGGATCTGACGTTTGTATACTTGTTGGTGCTTGAATAGTTGTAATAGTTCCTATAATTAATGGTATCTGGGAAAGCTTTCCATCTAAAAACATCCCATAAACCATTGCGTTTTGTGATATTTGTGGATTAGCTCCTGCGCCACCAATACCTTGCTCAGTAGTTGGTATTACCACTTGAGCCCAAGGTAAATCTTCGTTAGGAATATCGACTTCATTATCGTGAATTCCAAAGATTCGAATTTGGTATCTGCCCATCTGAGATAAATCACTATTACTGACAACTCTTCCTAAGAAAAATCGTGGATCATCTCCCCAATAGTATGCCATATTTAAACCCTTATCTTTTTTGTAAAGCTAGTCTTACTAATTTTAGTCCTACTGAATAACCATCATCTACACTAAAAGTATGCTCAGCGCCATAAATTATATATTCACCTGATCTTCGAAGATCTAATAAGTCACCTTGATTGTTAATGCCTTCTTGTATCGGCTGTATTATATTCTTTTTAAATTCAACAGAAATTTTATTACCTATTGTAAGATTATTATCTTTTGATAAAAAGTTTCTACCTGGTACTTTTATCTCCAAACCATTTTTTGTTAAAAATGCTCTTGCGGCCTCAGCTTCAATTTTTAATGCGTGGTGACTTAAGTCACCTACTTCATTATAACTTCTCTTTTTATCATCAATACCTCTTTTTGTATTACTAAATGTTTTTGATGTTGATATATTAGTTTTTGTTTCTCCGTTTATTTCCGCAATATTTCTAGCACCAAATTTTAATTTTCCATCATAGACTGGCACATCTCTTGCCTTTAAGATATTTTGATCATGCAAATGATCAAACATTCGTCCAGGATCAAAGTTTACAACACTAATTTCTCCAGAGTACGTATCAATAAAACTATGTACAGAAGTACCTAGGGCAGAAGCTGTATAGATTAATTGATTATCACTTCCAGTATTCATAAAATCAGATATTATAAACGATTTAACGCCATTAGGAACAGTTTGAGCTTCAGATAATAACTGATAAGAATATGTATAAGGCATATGTTGTTCGTTAATCGGACTCATTTTAAGCATAGCTTCTAAACTAACAAATCTTATTCTATCGTCACCCATTGATGCAAATGTGTAAAATGGCATGCCGCTTGGTGTAATACATCTTCTAGAAATCCAACTAATTGCATCAATAGCCGGAAGGTTGGGAATTACAATATTTAATTCACCATCCAAAACAGGGAGTTGATCATCATTGTTATTATACATTAACTCATTATCTAAAAAATACCCGCCACTTGCAGTTGATCGATCTAAAGTTCTGAGCAATGACTGAATTATATCAATAGGATTCCCAGCAAAAGAATCTGCTGATCCTCTGTGGGCGGTAATTTTTTTAAAGGATCTATTAACTGAAGTCACTTTAGATTGATAGGCCCTTTCTTCTATCATATGTAAAGATACCATTTCGTTATTGTCACCGACCTTTTCAGATGACATTACTTCCGTTATAATAAAACGCTTAGTAATAGAAAGTCGCTTGTCAATTTGCTCTTCATCTGTCATAATTTTTACTTCAACACGTTCTGTGCCAGTAAAATTTAATTTATCCGAAAGGCTTTGATTATCTAAAAACGACATTGCAGCAGTTAAATATGGTAAATTTAAATTTTCATAAAATATTATGTCAGAAACAAAACGACTAATATCGTAACCAGCTTCATCATCCCATTCAGACCAACGATCTGCAGTAAGTATCACCGATTGAATATCATATGAAACTGGGTTAATGATTTTATTCTGTTCATACATAGTTTATTATCCGCCGATGACAGTCGAAAATGTTTGAGTTACTTGTCTAATAATACTAGGCTTTAATATTTTTATTCTTTTTAATTTGGAATTTTCGTCTTCAATAAAATCCAGATGTGTTTTTTCAGTAATAAGCGATGATTGAACCTCGTTGTTAGGATTTACATCTATCCAATTTCCGGATGCATCTTCGTAATGGTGTGCACTTAAGTATTCTAATGAGCTTGTTTTTAACTTGGCATTTTCAAAAATGGTAATACCTTCATATTGCGCAGCAAAAGATGGATCTAAAAGTGATTGTGGATCTTCAGCTATTCTGTTAAAATACACTGCTTCACCGTTTTGCCATACGCCGGCTGATCCACTAATAATTACTTGTCCTAAATCTAAATCTTTACGAACAACAGTACCGGTTGCACCACTAAGTGCGCCTTCTAATTTAGAACCTACCTTAAATATTCTAATAAGATCTTGTGCTGGATCTGAATGACCGACATGACCAACACCATTATCATCAGTGCGAAAAACAAGAGTTGTATGTGGATAAGATTCTTTTGCTTGATCTACAATTTCATTATAAATTAAAGGCCATCCCTGCCTTCTTAAATTATCATTCATTAAATAAAATGTCCAATAGTAATTATCACTACCGTATATATTGTATGATACAACATCAGGTCTATCACCTTCTATAATATCATACAGTAAATAACTTTGAGCGCTATTTTTAAATTTATCAATTACGTCAGCATATGCCGATATATTTTGAACCGCGGCGATTGCATTATCGTTTCCGCCAAATTGATATGGTACAACTGGATATGATTGGAAATATGACATTAGAATCCTTCCGCAACAGCATTTTTATCCATTAGTTCATTTTCTTGGAAACTTAGGTCTAGTGTTGTTTCTTGAAAATAACCGCCTTTATAAAAACTATTGGTATTACTTGTGTTATATGTTGCATTAACTGATCTTAAATAACAAGGCTTAAATCTAAACCATTTTGATTTTGAATAAACCTCTGCATTAGAAACATCAGATCGTGTATTTCTATCTAGATCATAATGTAATGAAATTTGTATTTCATTCGGAAATTTGTATCCAGCTTTAACTTCATATTCCGATGTCTCTTGTACCCCGCCACTTGGTGGGCCTACTGTTCTAGTATTTGAGCCAGATATACCAAATGACTCAGGATATAATTCAGTTCTAAAAAATCTGACAATCTTCTCTATTTCTATTGCTTCTTCTTCAGTAGTCGGCTGCATTTTAAATTGAAATCTAAATGTTCGTAATTCTGGTTTATCAAACAATAATGCGATGTTTGGATGCGCTGACGTTTTTAACGCACTTCGTACTGCTCCATCCGCAAAACTATTTTGAGTTAATGACTGTGTAAGTCTAGCTGCAGCGAGTCTTGCAGCATCTTGACCCATACCACCAGTTACTCCGGCAATTAGACTTTTTAAACCATCTGTAGCAGCTGACAAACCACCATCTATAATGCCACTACCGCCTTCAATTCCTTCCTTCATTGACTGCCCTAATATACCTAACGACGGGGTCGAATAAGAAACTCCATCTTGCATATTAAAAGAAGACGGCATGTATAAAACACATCTTTGTTTAGATGGATTTCTTTTAGATTTTTCAAGATGATTTCCTGTAGCGTTATTATATCCATCGATAGCGCCACCTAAAAGTGCATTGTCCTGACCTGCAGCACCAACATTACCGTTTAAAGCATTATCTATGGTACGCAGTACTAATGCCCCTATTCTACTATTTTCGCCTAAAGCTGGCGGAGTAGTAATAATTGGTTGAAATCTTATATACGCTTTAAAATCAGATACATTTTCCCTAGGAAATTGCAACTGCTGTTTTGCTGCTCGTGCAAAATTAGCGCTAGTGGTGGCATTCCTATCTAATGTCATGTGTTTTCCTAATAAATATAGTTAAATTCTGTTAGTTATATTTATATGGGAAAACATGAAAACATACTCCGGTAAATACAAACCTAAAAATCCACAGAAATATAAAGGAGACTATACCAAAATTGTATATAGATCAATGTGGGAGCGCCATTGTTTTAAATGGTGTGATGAGCAAAGTGATGTTATATCATGGTCAAGTGAAGAAGTTGTGGTACCATATTTGTATGAAGTTGATAAAAAATATCATAGGTATTTTGTTGATCTTAAAATTACGTTTAAGAATAAAAAAACTGTATTAGTTGAAATTAAACCAGATAAAGAAACGCGCCCTCCGAAAAACCCAGGTAAAAAAACAAAACGTTATATTACTGAAGGATTGACTTATGTAAAGAATATGAATAAATGGAAAGCCGCCAAAAATTATGCAGATGACCGAAATTGGGAATTTCAAATATGGACTGAAAATACTCTTGATAAAATGGGAATAAGGCCAAAGGGCAAAAGTTTAAAACCACTGCCAGCAATGAAGAAACCTAATAAAAAAGTATAAATAGAGTCATGACAGAGATATTTAAAAAACTAGAATTAGAAGCTTTTCGTGCAGGGATTACTCCTCGCACCAAAGAGTCGCGCGAGTGGTTCCGTAAAAAAATAACTACAATGCGAGGAAAAGAATTTCGCAGAATTAATCAAGGCGCGTTGATGCAAGAAGAAGAGTTAACTCTTAATAATAATACCGATATTGGTAAAATGTGTATGTTTTTCTATGATCCTAAACATAAAGAAACACTACCATTTTATGATTCTTTTCCACTTGTTATTATTATTGGTAAAGCAAAAGGAGGCTTTTTAGGAATGAATCTACATTACTTACCTCCAACTCTTAGAGCTAAATTTCTAGATGCATTAATGACGACGGCATCAGACGATGATTTCAACGTCACTTATGCTACTGTAAAAGCAGCAAGCAATATGAAGTACTATAAACCTACTATTAAACACTATCTTAAAAAACATTTAAAAAGTCGATTAGCAAAAGTACACGCGCCTGAGTGGGAGATAGCTACATTTCTTCCAACTGCGTCTTGGAACAAAGCATCTGGCAGAGAAGTGTATAAAAACTCAAGAGGGATGCTATGAAACAAGTTGACTTAGGAGTTGAAAGATTTAAAAGCATGATGGCACAGGGTCTTGCAAGACCTAATAAGTTTGCAGTTGAATTACCTGCTCTTGGCCCAAATGCAATAGTTTCACAGGTTGCACCCGACGTATCTCCTGCCGACATGATACAGCAAGCCGGCGATCATGCTCGAATGCATCCTACCGGCGATGTTAATTTATTATGCAAATCTTGCACATTACCAATGAGAAGCATACTAACCAACGATCGAAGAATCGGAATGAAATCAGAAAAAGTTTCATACGGGTATAGCGTTCAAGATGTCAATTTTTCATTCTATGAAACAAATGATTATAAAATTCGAGACTATTTTGAAGTATGGATGTCTAGGCAAATTGATTTAGATACTAATGAAATAAAGTTTAAAAAAGGCCGGTTCGGGGGTTATGCAAAAGACGTAGTCATTCATCAATTAGATTCTAATGGAAATGTAGTATATAGCGTTCTTTTAGAGGATGCTTTCCCAATTGCGCTTGCTCAAATAGATTTAGCAAATGATAATAATGGAACTGTTGAAATTACAATTACTATGACTTACACAAACTGGAGAAGTGAAAAGAATTATGTAAGCCAAAGATCCAAAAGAAAAATAGTTAACATTAATCCGATGTTAGCAGCAGTAAAGGCAAGCGAATGGATTAATCCAGATTTAAAAGGATCGTTAAAAACTAGTAGAACCAATGGTCAAAAGAAACCGTGGAAAGATCCAGGTTAAATGAATAATATAATTTTAAACAATGAGGTAATATAATGGCACTACCAGTACTAAATGATAAACCTAAATATGAAATGAGTATTCCTTCTACAGGTCAAATTATAAAATTTAGACCGTACTTAGTAAGAGAAGAAAAAGTTTTAATGATAGCGCTTGAATCACAAGATGCTCAACAAATGTTTGGAGCAATTGTTGATACAATTAAAGCGTGTGTCGACCCGGAATCTGATATTAAATGGAATGACTTAGCAGTTTTTGATATTGAGTATATGTTTATTATTATTAGATCTAAGTCTGTAGGTGAAACATCTAAAATCGGCGTGGCGTGCGCGGAGTGTGAAACATCAAATGAATTGTCTATTAATTTAATTGATACAAAACCAGATCTTCCAGAAATTAGTAACATTATTGAATTAACTGACGACATATCTTTAGAAATGCAATGGCCAAGTTTTAATAGTTTAAATGATCCGACAATGACTAACATGTCACCTTCTGATATGTCAATTCGTATGTTAGGTTATTGTATTAAATATGTTAACACAGCAGATGATAGAATTATTGTTAAAGACGAAGATTCAAAAGCGATTACTAATTTTATTGAATCTTTAAACACTGAGCAATTTGAAAAGATTAAAAATTACACTGATAAAATGCCAACTGTTATGAAAGATGTTGAGTTTGACTGCTCAGAATGCGGTCATCATAATAAAAAGAAACTAGAAGGAATGGCCGATTTTTTTTAATATGTCTCTCCCATGAAAATCTCCTGCACTACTATCAAAGTAATTTTAGGATGATGCAGGATCATAATTATGCACTTACTGAACTAGAAAATATGATACCCTGGGAGAGAGAAATATATTTAATGATGTTAATTGATCATATGAAAGAAGAAGAGCGAAGACACAAAGAGCGACAGCAAAAGCAGTAGGAATAAACGATGGCCCAAATAAAAGACTTAAACGATCTAGCAAATCACATGGCTGCTTATAACGCTCAAGATGCAAGATCTCAAGCGAAGCAGAGTCATTCGCTTGAAGAATTAAATATTAAATTTACACAATTCATTGATTTTATGAAAGACCAAGCTGCTGAGACAGAAAGAAGACGTATAGAAGCAGAGAGAGAAGCAAAGCAAGCATCTAATGCTCCTCGCCGACCGACGTCTAGCTCTAGTGGCTCTACTACGTCCGGACTTAACTTACCAAACATTCCTGGAATTAAAGGAATAGTTGCATTTACTGCTGGATTGGCAGCATTAGGTGTCGCCCTTGCTGGCCTTCGTGGGTGGGAAAAATTAGCTATAAAAAATGTTGATAAGATAGGAAAAGCTTTAAAAGGACTTATACCGTTAAAAACTGCAGACAAACTTCTTGGAAAATTAGTTCCTGCTCCATATGCTAATTTTTCTATGTGGTTTTTTGACAAAATAGCTAAGTTAAGAGGATCTGCATTAAGAATGTTTGGATTTGATGGTGATATGAAAGGAGCAGGACCTAGGCAGTTAAACACTGGCAGCCGCGAATTGAAAACACCTCTTACTACACAAATATCTACTAGAATGGCAAACTTCATGAACGGATTAAAGGCTAGATATTACTCAATGGTAGGTCTTGGTATAGACGGAAAACCCGTTACAAGCCGTGGTCCCGGTGGAAGATTTACGGCTCAACCAGTTTCCATAGTTCATAGAGTAACTCAAGGAATAAGCAAGATACTGCAACCACTACGGGCAGCCGGGTCTGCTATAACAGAAGTAATGAGTGGAGCGTTTGGAAAAATGTTATCATCAATCGGTTCTGTTGGATCATCTATTAAGGGATCAGCTGTTTTTACTTTATTTAAAGGAATATTCAATAAAGTATTATGGCCTATTGGTGTCCTCATGTCAGCATTCACAGGAATTCGAAAATTTCAAGAAGAGTCTGGAAAAGGTGAGAACTGGGCAATGTCTTTTGTTGAAGGACTTACTACTGGGTTATCTAATTTTGTTGGAGCACCGTTTGATTTAATTAAAAACGCAATGCTATGGATTCTTAGAAAACTATTACCATGGGGAGTTGGTGACGACGGTAAATGGGATGACGGATCTATGATAGGAAAAATTGGTATCTGGGCCGAACAGTTTTCCTTTGAAAAATTATTTAAAAGCTTATTAATGGCTCCAGTCCGAGCCATAGAAGGTGTAGTAGCATTCATTAAAGATATATTTTCTGATGATAAAGATCCAATGGCTGTAAGAAAAACTGGTGAACTTAGTATGGTTCAAAAAGCTTGGAGCGGTGTCACAAGTATATTTACAGTAGCTCTTCCTAATAAAATAGAAAGTATAGTAACAAATTTTAAAGAAGGTATATCGCTGTCAGCCGGTGCTCTTTGGGATGATTTAAAAAATGTATTTACGGTTGCTATTCCTGCAAAGATAACAGCGATGGTAACATCATTTACAAACCTATTTGCTAAAACAGAAGGGGCCGAAGGAGATCCACAGCCAAATGGTTCTGTATGGACTGGGATAAAAAATATATTTACTAGTTTTATTCCTAATATGATTTCTGATATTGTTACTGAAGGTAAACAAATGATGAGTGGAATTGTTGAATCAGTTGTAGAAAAATTACAAGGGCTGATAGATATGATATTTGACTTTATTCCTTCGGCTGCAGACATAAAAAATAATGTTGTAAGTACGATTGGCGATATGCCAATGGGAAATAAAATATTAGAAACATTAGGTTTAAAGCCTGTCGCGCTCCTCGATATGAATGCAGAATATCAAAGAGAAGCATTTGGCACACTTCCAACAGTTCAAAGTTTTGAAGCAGAAGTTGTAGAAGCTGTCACGAGTGCAGTAAAGATGGGTGTTGATAGTGCTGTTGGCACCGATCCAGAAGATCGAACTCTAAAGGGAGCTGGGGTTGCGTTGTTTAATGCATTAACTGGTGATGCTGTTACAAAGAAACTTATGCCTTCTGCGCAAAGAGCTGCTGATGAATTAAGAGATGCCTATTTTAGTTTAGAAGGTGCAAGAAGTCAGGGCCAGGGCGTATTAATTGGAAACATTGACAATAGCACAACTTCAACATCAGCACCAGTAGTTGTACCAAATGCTCCAGCTGGATCTTCTTTTGCAAGAATGGATTCCAGATTTGAAGGATGGGGTCCGCCAAATAGACAACATCTTCGAACATATTAATAAAAAAAATGCCGGCTTAATGCCGGCATTTCTCAGTTATATTTAATCATTGACTAAATTAGCAAAATGAGACATAATATCATCTTCATCATCTGAACTTGATACTGCATTTATTGTGGGCTCAGGAGCTGCCTTAATAGCAGGTGATGGCCGTTCTTCACCTAGACTGCGTTCTTGAGCCATGGTAGATGCACCACCAGCAGCTGCTTCGCCTAGTACACTCATTAGCTTAGTTTTTAGTTCAGCATATGATTTATAGCCGTCTTCTGCATACTTGTTTAAATCATGCATGGAATTATAAATTCCTTCAAGCTTTGCATCATCCTCAGACAATACTTCTTGACGAGCAAATTCTGATTTATCATAATTGCGATAGCCTTCAACATCCCGAATTTTTAGTTTGAAGTTAGCACCAGACCAAAAATCAAATGGGTTGATTGGCTCTTCATCTGCAAACTCTGGTTGCATTGCATCCATCAATTTGTCAAAGATTTTCTTGCCATACTGATAAAGAAATACTTTACCCTCATTAACAGGATTACCTGGATCAGATACAACTAGAATATTTGACACATGATGCAACCGCCGCTTTTGGCGACGTGCTGTTTCTTTATCAGCTTCTAGTCCAGTATTCCATAGCTTACTATTAAGCTCTCCGACTGGATCGTCTTGACCAATAGATGTAAGTGATTTTTCGATATACCATTTACCAGTTGGACCTTTAAAACCATGATCCCAATAGCGAACCCATGGAAGTTCGGCACCTTCAGTAGCTGGAAGAAAGCGAATAATAGCATAACCATTATTCTGTTTATCGACAGTAGGCTTCCATATACGATCATCGGTATATTTATTTGAAGAAGCCCCTCCACCAACAGCTTCGGCTGCCGCAACGAGTTTGTTGATTTGACCGCGGTCACGTTTAAGATTTGCAAAAGACATATTATATTCCTTATATTTGCTGAATTATGTTTTATATTACTGAATTATTATACAATATATTGTACGCTTTGTACATTGTTATATATCATTATTTTCTGACGAAAATAACTGTTTCTTTGCCAGTGTCTGGATTAACTGATGGGATCGCAACATGACCTTCCGGAACAGGTTGAGTTCCGACATATTGCCACGTATTTCCCGCCGCAGCATTTGCTGGACCGGCAGCAAAAAACTCTTCATTATCATTCAAAAAGAGCATCGTAATCATAATTAGTTCAAACATTTTTGTTTTCCTTTGTTTGTTTTATGTGTTTATATAGTTGATAGTAATAGTCAAAAGTTACAGGATAGTTGTCTGGGTCTGGTAGTACTCCTTTAAACATTTTAATAAATTCTTGTATTTCGCTATCTGTCATTTTCCATACTCTGTCTTTTATCACAGTACATTACCCACATATACCAAGAAGCATACAGAGGTATAATGGCATTTAAATTAATTATTGGAGGCAATATCATTATTGCAGCTGGAAATATGAACATTGCCATGATAGCCACTGCTATGTAATCGTACCAACGTATCATTCAAATAGCAATTCATTTTGTTTTGGTAAAAAATTAAGACTCATCGCTTCAGCCTCAATTTTTTCTTTAATTACTTTTGAGATAAACTTTTTAACATCTTGCGGATCAATATTTGTTATATCACACGTCTCAATTACAGCATCCATATACGATAGCTTCTTATCAATTACCTGTGATTCAATAATTTTACTAAATTTTGCACGATTCATAAATTGTATTTCTTCGCTCATTTTATTCCTTTCTACTTTGCCAAAGCTCTTAATATGATAACATCTTTATTGATGCGTCCATTAACATTTTTTGTTGTCTTAGTTGTAAGCTTTGACCATTCTTTATTAATCTGAGTCGAGGACTTACTCAAAATTGTTGGAATAAATTCATCTGGCTTACGAAGCCGTGTGCTCCGACATAAGTCAGCATCTAATCCGAGAATAGTAGTACCTTTGACTTCAAAGCCAATTGCCTTTTGACACACATATTCAGTTAATTCTCTGTACTTCGTATTAAAAGTATAAAGCCGCATTGCACCAATAACTGAAGTTGGTGTAATAGATGTTAGCTTATATTCTTTTGACTCTTTTGCATAGTTAAGTTTTTCAACTTGTTTGTCTGCGGTTTTAACTTTAGGCTTACGAGTAGCTCGCAATGCTTTCTTTGAAGCCATATACTTTTCGATCTCAGCACATAGTTCGGTAAGAAATTTTAGATATTTTTTACGACGTGATGTTGACCAGTTTGAATATGCCTCAAGAAGATCTTCAGGCTTATCATTGACAAGCTCATCGATTTCATTCATCTGAGGTGTATAATATGCGAGAGCCGTCTTAGCCATATTATATGGAGCATCGATTTTCTTTAATTCATCATAAACTGAATAGTCGCCAGCAGTTTCCCAGCT
>Ga0209634_1002503_pt1 | contig 12837 bp, 12 predicted proteins | sample LinPmetageLP40_FD_184043 | JGI IMG/M metagenome (GOLD analysis project Ga0209634, IMG submission 184043) | Marine viral communities from the Pacific Ocean - LP-40 (SPAdes) (version 2) | ecosystem: Environmental > Aquatic > Marine > Oceanic | place: Pacific Ocean | collected 2010-08-26 | reverse complement strand
AGATTTATGTAATAAATATTAATATTATTATTTTGAAAACCTTCTCTAATATTTGATTTTTTTTTTATTAAAAATAATAATACTAGTAATAGTATTAGTAGTATTATAAAATACATATATATATATAATATTATAATTACTGTATTATTAATTTATAATTATTATTTTTATCAAACTTTCTAGATCTTAATTTACTTCCATTATTTTCATATTTTCTAAATTTTATATCTGCTTGCTGAAAATAAAAGTTTTTACAATAATTTATTTTTACATTGTTCAACCATAATCTTAAAAAAAAATCCTCATGTTCAGTATTTGTTTTAGTTTCATTAGTTCCTCTTTTTTCATCCCATTTGTTATTTTTTAAAGTATTTGTTTTAGCAATAAAACAATTTACCCCCATATTAATATCTTGAAATTCCAATTCTCTGAATTTGCTAATATTATTTATTTTTTTTTTTTTTATAAAAATTGTTCCTTTTTCTTTGATTATTTTTTTAATTTCTTTTTTTGAGATTCTATTTTTATTTTTATCCATACAATAGTCAAAATTGCTTATATAACTAGAATGTTCTTTAGGTCTTCCTTTAATAAAACCTGTAATTATTTCAATATTTTTTGTTTTCATATATTTTATTATATTTTGTATTATTTCATTTTCACTTACAAGAAATCTACTATCGTCCGTTATTATAGTAAATTCAGTTTTTACTCTTTTTACACATTCATTCCTGCCTTTTGATAATCCTGCATCATAAGGTAATGGTATGTAAGTTATATTTTTATCATTTTTGCTTGCTTCTTGCATGGTATTTTTATTTTTTATTTTGTATTCATCATCTGAATCATCAGCTATTATTATTTTAACATTAGGATATATTTTTCTGATACTTTTAATATTTTCCTTTAAAAGATTACTTCTGTATATTGTTTTAATACAGATTGTAAAATTATTTTCAAAATTACTGAAATTTTCAGTTTGTTTTCTTAATCGAATTATAAAAAATAATAAAATTATAAAAATTAAAATATTTTTCATATTAATATAAAGAAATATTTAAAGTTGAGTGTACTATATGAAATATAATAGTTCAACAATTAATCCAGTTTCATACAATTTTTGTTATTTAATATCATAGTATTTAAATTCATATTTATCGAATTTCATCGAATTTCATCGAATTTCATCGAATTTCATCGAATTTCATCTAATTTAGAAAAATGAAATACTTAATTATTGTATATATAAATATTATGATATCAAATAAACCATAATTATAAATTATTAAAAACTATAAAAAAATAAATATTATGAATAAAAATTTAAATTTCAAAAAAAATTTTTTTAAAAAAAAAATTCAGAGTGTTCGCTCTCCCCCCTCAAATATTCGTTTTTTCTCGCAGTCAAAAAAACGAATAACGAATATTTTAGGTGTCAAGTCATCTAAAAACGAATATTTTTTTATGGTAATAATACTATCATAAAATAAAAAAACGAATATAATAAAAAAAAACGAATAAAAAACGAATAAAAAACGAATAAAAAACGAATAAAATGAATAAAAAACGAATATTTTTTTAGACTTAAGATTAAAAATAATATATGAATATATTATATTAATATGCATTTTAGATGCGAAATATGCAATTATTCATCTAACTTAAAAAATAATTATAATAGACACCTAACATCAAATAAACATAAAAAAAAAATATTGTTACAAAAAGAAACTATTACCATAAAATCTAAAACGAATATTTTGACTGCGAAAGACTGTGAAATGACTGCGAAAAACGCCAAAACGAACACTTTTGACTGCGAAAAGACTGCGAAAGACTGCGAAATGACTGCGAAGACTATTTTTACGAACAATCAAATAAAATATGAATGCCCTTACTGTTTTATGGATTTCACTCGTAAAAATAATTTATCTATTCATATTAATAGGAATTGTAAAGTAAAAAATAATAGTGTTGATTATAAATATTTATATGAAATGGAAAAAAAGGATAAAGAAGAAAAAATTAAATCATTTCAAAGGGAGAAGGATAGTTTATATAATCAAATAGAAAAATTATTAGAAAAGGTAGGTAATACTAATAATTTTACCCAAAATATAGTATTAAATAATTATGGTAATGAGGATTTAACACATATAACTAAAAGTTTTAAACATAATTTATTGAAAGGACCTTATAAAATGATACCTAAATTGATAGAGGCAGTACATTTCAGTAAAAAATGTCCACAAAATAAAAATATTTGTCTTCCTAATAAAAATAAACCATATTTAAAAATATTTCACGATGGAATTTGGAAATATAAAGATAAAAAAGAGGGTATTCAAGAATTAATAGATATAAATTATACTAGATTAGATAATGAGTATACAGATGGTGATATAGAGTTTGATAAGGACCAAAATAAAAGATATATGGTATTTAAATCTCAAGTGGATGATGACAATTTATTAAAAAAAATAGAAAAGGATATAGAATTAGTTTTATTAAATCAGGAAAAATTGTGAACAAATAATAAGGTATTTAATACAATTTAAGGATTAAATAAAAATACTATTTATGTTAAAATTATTTTTATTTTTGCTATTAACACTAACACAAAATGTTAATAGTTCAGTATTAGATGAGAAACGTTTGCGCGATGACTTATTTACTAATTATTCAAAAAATATCATTCCAAAAAATGACCATTCATCTCCAATTAAGGTTGAAATGGGAATAGCAATTCAAACTTTAGAAGAGTTTAACCAAAAAGTTGAAAATATTAAATTAAATATATGGTTTAGAATGAATTGGTATGATGAATTTTTATCTTGGGATAAAAATAACTACAATAATATCTCATTTTTATCAGTACATTCAGACTATATATGGACACCAGATGTAGAATTATTTAATGCTGCATCATTGCCAGAATTATATTATTTAAAAGGTGGCATGATGTTGTATGATACTGGAAATATTTTATGGAGCCGCCCTATGATATTTAAATTATCATGTTCATTAAATTTAGAAGATTTTCCATTTGATAAACAAACATGTTCAATGACATTTGGTTCATGGGTATTTAGTGACCAGTATTTGAATTTAACGGCATACAAAGATGATACTAAAGCAATAGATGTGTTAGATTCATTCTCTCATAGTGAATGGGATATTAACGAGATTACATATTCTAGACATAAGAGTATTGTAAATAATGATGAAAAACATATTATTAAATATGACATTATTTTAGAACGTTATACTCACTATTATTTATTGAGTATGGGTATGACTATTACATTAGTATATGTAAGTTTTATTATTATGTTCTTACCACCAGATAATATAAGTAGAACGAGTACAGCAGTCTTTATTCCATTAACTATATTAGCATTACAGTTAACAATTGTAGATAAAGTACCGGTTGTAGGTTATTATACTTTAATGGATAAATTTTTTTTGGCATGTTTTATTTTATCAATGATTGTATCTATGGAAAGTGGATTAGTATATTCTTTACTAGTATCTAGACCAAAATGGTTATATAATTTAATTGCAAAAAAAATTAATATTCAAGTAGATGAAAATAATACAGAAGAAGACATTAAATCAGAGGATTCATTTAATATGGTATCATCACAAATTCAAGAAACATATATTGAAAATGGAGTAAGAACAAATTCTTATAGCAATGCAGTTCATCCTATTACAGGGGAGAATTCAAAGTTGTTTCAACGCAAGGTTAAAATAGATTTAAATCCAGATGATGATATAATCAAATCTAATGTAGTTAAAACTATTGATTATAATGATAAGTTATTATATTTAACTCCATTACAACGTAAAATAAATACATTAGTAAATAAAAAAATATTATTAATTGATAATTTTGTAAGATTTTCGCTTCCATTCATATATACTATTTATATTTGTGTTTTATTAATATAAATGTAAAATCATATTAAAGGGAATATTATTAATAAAATTATGAAATTTATTTTATTAATATTATTAAGTTGGTTTTATTCAAGTTACTGTACTAATATATCAAATCATTTACATCATCAAATGGGTCATGGTGTAAATATAGACGAAATTGAGCAGTTAAAAACTAATTTATTTAATAATTACGACCCTAATATTATTCCCAAAGAAGAACTAACTGGGGTGAGTTTAAATATCTCCATAGAATTAAATACTTTAGAAGAATTCAATCAAATTAGCGAAACTATAGTTTTTAATTTATGGATTACTAAGATATGGTATGATTATAATTTAAAATGGGATGTTACAGATTATAATGGGTTGTCTAATATTATAGTAAAATCAGAACAAATATGGACACCAGATTTAGAATTATATAATGCGGCATCATATCCAAAGATATATAGTATGAATAATGGGATTAAATTATATAATAATGGAACTTTAGAATGGATTAGTCCTGTTACATTTGCATTTACATGTCCATTAAACTTAATAGATTTTCCATTCGATTCACAATCATGTGAGATGGATTTTGGTTCTTGGAAATTCAGTAAAGATTATATTGATATTATGATTAGTAGTACTAATAATTTTACATTGAATCCAAGTTTTTCACATAATGAGTGGGATATTATGAAGATGACTGTAACTAAATTAGATACAGAATATAAATGTTGTCCAGGTGAATTATGGCCAGTAATAACTTATAAAATAGACATGACACGCAAATATGCAGAATATACAATCAAAATAATAATGACAATAATTATGACTTTCACGGCAATAATTATTAACAATTTAAATTATAAAAAATATATTAGAACTTATTTATTAGTATTCATCCCTTTAACTATAATTTGGCTTTTGCTTTCTATAATTACTAAAATACCAGTAATAGGTTATTTTACTAAAATGGATACTTTATTATTAACAAGTTTTTTGTGTTGTCAAATATGTACAGTTATAAGTGGTGTATTATTTTGTATCCACTCTAATTATTTACCAATTTTATATAAATATATAAAAGTAAAAAATTGTATTAGTGAATATCCTATTTTTATAGATAAGTATTATAATGGTAATTTAATTGTTACCGATGAAACTATACAAAATTATAATTTATATTATAATTATATAATATCGCGTAATATCAATAAAATAGATAAAAGTTTAAATTTAATTATATTTTTGGGTTATATCATATTTATAGTATGTATTTATTTAATTTAATTTTTTTTTTTATTAGTTAATGCAATTATTAAAATTATAACAACTATAATTATAATAGTTACTAATATACATCCTTTATCTTTCCACCATAAATTATTACGTAATCTAACTGTGTTATATCTAAAATTTAATGAAGATGAATTTAATGCATCCGTTTTTGAATCTAAATCATCTATATTATCTCCCCTTTCAATAATTCTATCACAATTTTTAATCAGAAGATGCTTAGTTTCGTCAACTTCTTTATTTAATTGTTTTATATAATTTTCATTATTATTTTCATGTATATTAGAATTAGGTGTATTTATTTTAGTGTCACTCATTATTTAAAAATATAATTTATTTTTTTAAATAGTAAATTTAATTATTAACAACACGAAAAGAACTTAAATATAACAATTTTGAATTAAACTATTTTTTTATTTTTTGTAATTTGGAAAAAGGAAATTTATTCATTTTGTGAAATATTGATAAATGAATAACTTTGAGTTGTATTAATGCAATAAGTGTGGCAAAAAACACAATACTATAAATAATAATAATTAGTTTACTATAACTATAAATAAATTCTCTAACAGAATTTTTAGAACAATCGCATCTTGGTTTATTTCTTTTTAAATCTCTAGAATAGGTGTATAATGCATAAATAAATAAAGTACCACCTAATAACTCTATAATCATAAAGTATTTTACTATATTTATTTTGTCTTTATATTTTGATAGTAATTTTAGAGGTAATCCAATTATAGTAATAAGTGAATAGTATTTTATATAATTCCTGCGCCAATCATCTGAACAACATTTAATATCTTCTAAGTATAACACGTAATTTAGAATAACATAATATAGTGTAAATAAAATTAAATATGTTAAAACATTTAAATAAATATTAGACATATTATTATATAATAAAAAAATTATAACTTAAAAATAATAAATAATAATTTATAATAATAACATGCTTGGTAAATTTATTAATAGACATATAGGTATTAGTAAAACAGATATTAATAAAATGGTAGGTATTATTGGTACATCTAATATTGAAACATTAATAGATGATATTATACCAAATAATATTAGATATAATTTAAACGAAACACATAGTTTATCTGAGTTAGATTCTATTAACTCATTAAAAACGATGATGAAAAAAAACAATAATATTAAATCTTATTATGGACAGGGATATCACTCTAATATACTTCCTAATGTAATTAACAGAACTGTTTTGGAAAATCCCAAATGGTACACGCCTTACACTCCATATCAATCCGAAATATCACAAGGTAGATTAGAAAGTTTGTATAATTATCAAACTATGATAAGTGAGTTAACTAATTTGCCCGTAACAAATGCGTCGTTATTAGATGAATCTATATCAGCAGTAGAATCACTAAATATGTCATATAATTATTACAAATCCCCTAGAACACAATATTTTTGTTCTAATGATTGTCATCCACAAATAATAGATATTTTAAAACATCGTGCAAAGATTTTAGATATAGATTTAGTTATTGATGATATAAATAATATTAAAATTAATGATAATTTATTTGGTGCATTGATACAATATCCAAATACATATGGACACATAAATCCATATGAAGATATAGTACAAGATCTAAATACAAATAATATATTAGTTAGTTGTTCAAGTGATATTTTATCTTTATTTTTATTAAAGCCTCCCGGCAGTTGGGGGGTAGATATCTGTTTTGGAACTACACAAAGATTAGGAAGTCCTATGTGGTTTGGTGGACCTCATGCATCTTTCATATCTACTAAACCTGAATTAATTAGATTAATGCCAGGAAGAATCATTGGTAAATCCAAAGATGTGTTTGAAGATGATGTTTATCGTATAGCATTGCAAACACGCGAACAACATATTAAGAAAGATAAAGCAACTAGTAATATATGTACATCACAGGCTTTATTGGCAAATTTATCTAGTATGTACACTATTTATAATGGAAAAAATGGTGTAATAAATATTGCAAATGAAATTCATGATAAAACTAAATATTTAGCCAATAAATTATCATCTTTAGGATATACTATTCCTGGAACAACTTTTTTTGATACAATATTTATTAAGTTAAATCCTAAATTATCTGACAAAATTAATATTTTTTTATTAAGTAAAGGTATTGCTATAAGAAAAGTTGATAATGGAATAATAATTTCATTAGATGAAACTACTACTGACGAAGATATTTCATACTTAATTAAATTGTTAAGTATATTTTGTAAGGATAATTGTAATTTGGCTGGAGAAATATTAAATAAATTTAATGGTTTAGGTAAATTTAGAAGAAATGATACTTTTTTAAATCAGAATATATTTAATAATTATACAACTGAATCAAAATTTACTAGGTATGTTAATAAATTATCCGATAAAGATTATGGTTTAACTCATGGAATGATACCATTAGGTTCATGTACTATGAAATTAAATTCTGTTACTGAGTTATTGCCTTTAGGTTGGAATGAATTGCAGAATTGTCATCCATATATTAGAAATAACTATTTTGGTTATCATGAAATGATATCAGAACTAGGAGAATTATTATGTGATATTACAGGGTTTGATGATATATCATTTCAATCTAATTCTGGTGCCATGGGTGAGTATGCTGGGTTGTTATGTATTAAAAAATATCATGAAGATAAAAATGAAAAAAATAGAAAAATATGTTTAATACCTGAATCTGCTCATGGTACTAATTTTTCTAGTGCCAGTTTAGCAGGGTTGCAAATAGTTAAATTTAATGATAATATAGGTGATGAGGAATTTAAAAATTTAGTAAAAAAATATAAAGATGATTTATTTGGATTAATGATTACATATCCTAATACATATGGTATATTTGCAGAAAATATAAAATTCATAACTAATACTATACATCAACATGGTGGATTAGTTTATATGGATGGTGCTAATATGAATGCTCAAATAGGATATACTTCACCAGAAACTTGTGGAGCAGATGTGTGTCATCTAAATTTACATAAAACATTTTGTATACCTCATGGTGGTGGGGGGCCTGGTATGGGTCCTATATTAGTAAATGAAAAATTAAAACCGTTTTTACCAAAGACTGAACAGGTTGATATATTAGATACATCCGTTGAAAGAATATCTTCATCTGAATGGAGTAGTGCTTCTATTCTTAGTATTTCTTATTTGTATCTAAAAATGATGGGTAGTGATGGTTTAAAACAAGCAACAAATATAGCTATATTAAATGCCAATTATATAATGAGTAGACTAAAAGATAAATATGAAATCGCATTTACTAATGATAAAGGTAGAGTAGGTCATGAATTTATAATAAATTTAAAAAAGTATAATAAAATAGGTATTACTGAAAATGATATAGCAAAAAGACTTATAGACTATAGTTTTCATCCACCAACAATGTCTTGGCCTATACCAGGAACTATTATGATTGAACCAACAGAATCCGAATCTTTAGATGAATTAGATAGATTTTGCGAAGCTATGTTAAATATTCATAAAGAATTAGAAGAAATAGATATAGGAAAATATGAACAGGATAATAATGTATTTGTTAATGCTCCACATACAATAAAACATACTATAAATTGGGATTTTCCATATTCTATAGAAAAAGGGTGTTTTCCAGTAAATTCATTATATGACTGCAAATTGTGGGCTAGTGTTGGTAGAGTTGATAATATTTATGGTGATAAAATATTACTAAAAAATAACTTAAAATGATTCAATTATAATTATATATGAATTATGAGTGCTATCAAGTAGGTGATCTTAATTCTAATCGTCTACTTATTGACCTTATTGGTTTAATAAAATTAAATAACCATGTTATTAGTGATAAAATATTAACTAAAATAATATTAGAAATAATTCCTAAAGAAAGCTGTTTATTTTCATTGCGTGGATATATGTTACTATATCGTGAAGAATTATATAACAAAATTTTAAATAAGCTATTATTAGAACAGTCTATTTATGTGTTGTTATTGGTAAGAAATAGATTACTATTAATGAATTTACCATTTATTCCAACCGAATTATGGCAAATTATTTTAAAATATTTACAATGAATTATTATTCGTTAAATAGTCATTTAAACTATTATATTTAAAATAGTCAATAATTCCATGTTGGGATTCTGTCTCTAAATTAATAAAATTATCACAGATTGATGTTCCATTTTCTAAAATAACATAACCATAATATTTATCTCTAGATTCTCTATAAACTAATTTTAATCTTAAATTATTATATTTATCCTTCTTGTCCATAAACCAATCATAGCATGGAGTATCATATGTAGGAAATTCAACTTCATTATTACTTATAGTATTTATTTCATATTCTTTCTTAATTTCGAAAATAAAATTATTAATATCATCATTTTTACCATTAATTGTTATAATATTATTTACTATACAATTATAAGTTAATAATTTACTAATCGATAAATAGTCTTCACCTAATAGTGTCCCGTTTTTAATTACTATCCAACCTATTCCCATTTCATAATCTTCGTCTCTATAATCAAGTTTTATTGTTAGATTATCATAAAATTTGCTAAGTTCTTTAATACTTTCTTCTACTAAACCATATTTTGATTCTAATGATATGAAATCGATATTATCAGAATTTTGTCCTTGCTTAAAACGACCACCAGTTTTAGTATATTCTTTTTTTGTATCAAAGAAAGTAGGATTTTTTTCTTTTAAAAATGGTTCACAGTCCCAGATATTCAATTCTAATTCTTGGTGATATTTTTTATGATGATTAATAAAATGGTCTTTTTGTTTAGATTCTCCTTCTAATAATATATATGTATAAACATCATTACCCATATTTATATTTATCAATTATTTTTTTAAGTGATTTAATACCCCCAAAATGAACAATTAGAATGTTTATTATAGTATACAATTTCATCATCTGGGACTATATTATCTTTATACCAAGGTAAATGTTTTGAGGTAAAATCTCCAGCAATTCGCAACCCTTTTAATATAATAGATTCTTTATTAGCAATTTGAAAATATTTTTTATTATGTAAAGCAAATGTAGTATCTATACTTGCTAAATAAATATTTTCATCTAATTTTGTATGCCAAAACTGTTGTTCCCATTGATGAATAGTTTTTTTTTTGTTAAATCTAGTAAATGTAATATCTCTAAATTTATTGTGGTCGGAGATATCTAGTGCAACCCCAACTTTACCTATTCTATATTTTTCAGATAATTCAATCATTTGATTAATGAAATTGGTAGGTATTTTAGGATTAAGTTGAATATCTGGGTCTGTTAAAATAAAATAATTCGGTAAAGAATCATATAGTTCTGTGTTTTCATTTTTAAATAATACTCTATGACCATAGTTATGATTCATGGTATGTAAAGTAAATAATATAGTTTGATTATTTTGATAATATTCTAATAATTTTGGATATGTTGAATTATTATCTATAATGTGTATTTTACTTATTTTTTTTGAAATCAGTTGCTCTATCATATTTTTAACATATGTATAATTATTGTAAGCTATAATTACAATAGGAACATCCATAATTATTATTAATATATTCTATTATTTTTATAAACTTAAATATTTAAAATTGATAATTGTATATCATTTTATTATAATAAATGTTATCCTTAACCGAAGAACAAAGAAAAAGTTTAAGACACATACTAAGATTTTTACGTGGGAGTAATAAATTATTTCTTTTACAGGGTAATGCGGGTACTGGTAAAAGTACAATTATAACACAATTATTATTAGACTCCACATTTATAAAAAAAAAGATAGCATTATGTGCTACTACTAATAAAGCTGTATCTGTACTAGAACACATGTTTCCTAAAAAGATAAATACTACATTTATGACTATTCACAAATTATTAAAGATAAAACGTGTAATTGATTTAGATGGCAAAGAGCAGTTTGTAAGTCAATTGGATCTATCTAGTAATGAAGATTGGAAGCCAAATAAATCTAATAAATCAATACATTATTATGACATAATAGTTATAGATGAATGTTCTATGATAAATAATAACTTAGCAAATTATATTGTTAATTTATCTAAAAATATTAAAGGAAAAATAATATTTGTAGGTGATAGTTTACAATTGCCTCCTATAAACGAAAATATTAGTAAAGTATTTAGTTTAGAAATACCAAAATATGAATTAAGAGAAGTAGTAAGATTTAAAAATAATATTAATTTATTAGCAAATGATGTGAAAACGTTAATTTCGAATCATAATCATAAACTAAAAATAAAAAAATATTTAGGTAATGGTGTTAATTTATATAGGAAATTGGATAATCTATTAGAATCCTATATATCAAGTTACAAAAATCATGACAATCCAATAATACTTGTTTATACTAATAAAAAGAAAGACGAAATTAATAATAAAATTAGAACTATTTTATTTAATACCAAGGAGAATTTTATAGTAGGTGATTTGATAGTTTTTAATAAATACTATAAACATTATAGTTCAGATTTAAGCTTCTATGCTTCCCAACAGGTAATTATAAAAGAGGTATCAAGTAAGAAGATTACAATGAATAATTTAAATTTTTCGGATTTAATTAATTTAAAATATTCATTTAAAATAGACAAAGTTGAAGACTTAGTGCCAGTTGTTAATGTCGAATCAATAATGTGTCCAATTTGTCTTACTGAAGAGGCAGATTTTGTTAGACAAACGCCATGCCATCATTATTTCTGTTCTGGATGTATTTTATTATGGTTAGAAAAAAATAAAACATGCCCATATTGCAGAATGAATATTAAAGATAATAATATCAATATTAAGAACGAAGATGTACTAACAACTAAAATAAATATGTTAAAAAACAAAACTAATGATAAATCATATAAAATAAAAATATTATATACTGAGACGGATAAATTAGAAATTATTCACGAAGATTCAATACTAGAATATAAAAAAGACATAGAATATATTAGAAATACACTATACGATATTAAGAAATTTATTGATAAAAATAAATTGGATACGTTTAAAAAAATGTTATTAAATAGATTATGGGAGTTTTATTATAATAATTATATTGATAGGTTTGCGGACATATCATATGGTTATTGTATTACTACACATAAATCACAAGGTTCTACATATAAAAATGTGTTTGTAGATATGTTAAATATAGTAAATACAACTATTAATGAACATAAATTTAATTGTTTATATACGGCAATTACTCGCGCTTCAAATGATTTAAACGTTTATTTATAAATAAAACTATAAATGGGTTCTTTATTTTCTAGATTTTCTAGACCAAAATATGAAATGTTTGAAAGTTTGGAAATGGTAAATTCAAACCAGAGTGACTTAACTACAAGTTTTAATGATGCTCGTGGAGAAATAGTTTTTTTAAGAAATAAATTAGCTAATTTAGAAGATGTTACTAATGAAAATATGCGTAGTCTTTCAGAAGACATACATCATTTAAATACAATAGTTAAAGAATTAACAAATACTAAACCTAAAGAAATTTAATAGTATAAATTATTATTTTTAATGGATAATAAGTTTAAAACTAATTATCCATT
>Ga0209634_1002502_pt1 | contig 12839 bp, 18 predicted proteins | sample LinPmetageLP40_FD_184043 | JGI IMG/M metagenome (GOLD analysis project Ga0209634, IMG submission 184043) | Marine viral communities from the Pacific Ocean - LP-40 (SPAdes) (version 2) | ecosystem: Environmental > Aquatic > Marine > Oceanic | place: Pacific Ocean | collected 2010-08-26 | reverse complement strand
ACAGCAACAACAGGTACATATTAACAATTAATAAGCATAAAATGAAAAAGGTAGAATTAGGTGGTCAGTTAAGACCTATTAGGTTTAGTTACTTGTGTTTAAAGCAAATTTGCAACAAGTTAGGTTTAAAACTAAACGAATTAAATAAGTTAGGAACTGAGATAGACCACATTGGAGTTATCGCTTACTTTGGTTTGAAGTACGGTGCTAAAAAGAACGGAGAGAAGTTTAATTACAAAATATCTGATATTGAAGATTGGATAGATAATGAAGAGTTCTCTAAGATAAATGAAATATTTGAATCGTTCCAATTAGACCAACCTCAAGAAGAGGGAAAGTAGTAAAGGGTGAGGAAATTGATGATGATGGCGAGGATATTAATTGGGATAAACTCGAACAGATAGGATTAGGAATGATGGGGTTATCGTATGATGGATTATATGAATTAACCCCTCGTTCTTTTAATAATAAGTTAAAGGGCTTCTCTGAACATCACAATCAATCAAATCAAGACTCTTGGGAGCGAACAAGAACTATTATGATTGCTTGCTTAATGCCTCACTCTAAAAAGAAACTAAGACCTACTGATGTATTACCTTTTCCTTGGGATAATAAAAATAAACCAAAGAAAGAGATAGCCTCAAAAGAACATATACAAAAAGTTCTTGAAAGATATAGAAAAAGTAATTTTAATAAATTGTAAGTAATGGGTGCATCTGTAAAAACCATCTCGATAATTGTAGCAGCCAATATTAAAGGGCTGGAAGTTGGATTAGGTAAAGCGAACAAGTCGTTAGCTAAATTCGCTTCAGGAGCAGCTCGTATGGGTTCTCTTTTATCGTTTGGTGTCACAGCACCTCTAACTGCTTTAGGTAAATCAGCCTTCGATACATTCGCTAAGTTTGAGAATGGTATGATGAAGGTTAATACGGTTACTGGAGCTACGGTAGGCGAGTTTAAAATGCTTACAGACGAAGCTAAACGACTAGGTGCTACTACACAATTTACTGCACTTCAAGTCGCTGACCTTCAATTAGTATTAGGTCGTAAAGGTTTCGACCCGACTGCTATTAAAAATATGGAGAAATCTATATTAGACTTAGCATTAGCAACGGGAGAAGATTTATCTCTTGCAGCCGAAGTAACAGCATCCTCCATAAACGCTTTTAAATTAGAATCAAGCGACGCAGCAAGAGTAGCAAATACTTTAGCTTCAGCAGCAGCAAATTCATCCATACAACTTAGCACATTCTCGACTGCATTCGGTCACGCAGGGGCATCAGCAAACGCTGTAGGAGTAGAATTAGAAGAACTATCAGCGATGATGGGTGTTCTAATGGATAATGGTATCAAAGCGTCTAAAGCAGGTACAGGGCTTCGTAAGATATTTTCAAAACTTCACAAAGAAGGGAGGTCTTTTACGGAAGTTTTAGATTTAGCGACTCAAGGTGAGTTAGGGTTAGAAAAAGCAATGAAAATAGCTGGTCTTACAGCAGGTGGTCAACTACTTATTCTTGCTAAGAACAAAGATAAAGTAGCAGAATTAACTAAAGAGTATCAAACTAATACTGATAGGTTAATTGAAATGGCTGAAGCTATGGGTAAAACAACTTTAGCTAAGGTGTTAAAAATGCAATCTGCTATCGAAAGTATGAAACTTGAGATGGGTGCTTTAATTTCTGATGCTATATTACCTATTATAAAAAAAATAACAGAATGGGCTAGTGCATTTCAAGATTTAGATGGTGGTACAAAGAAATTAATACTACAAATAGCTGGAATAGCAGCAGTTCTGGGACCACTTTTACTTACAATATCTTTAGCTACAGCAGCTTGGGCAGCAATGGGAGGAGCTATAACTTTCGTTGTTGGGCAAATAGAATTATTAACTCTAGCTATAATGATTAACCCGTTAGGAGCTTTAGCCGTTGTAATAACAGCAGTAGCAGCTTATTGGTTAATTTTTAGAGATAACAATAGAGAGGCTAATAAAGAGTTAAGTGAAACTGAAGTAAAGGCTAAAAATGCAGCCGATAGATTAGCTGAGATTAATGATGAATTAGATAGGTCAGGTAAAACAAGTTTAGATTTAAAAAGAGAAGAATTAGAGGAAAGTTTAAAACCTTTAAAAGAAAAAGCTAAAATATTAGCAGATGAAATAAAAAATGTACAAAAGGCTTTTGATGAAACTGGTGATTTAGAATTAATGAAAAGATTAGGTTCGTTAAGTTCTGAATACAGAGAAGTTGCTGAAACAGCAAATACTTATATTTCTACATTAAATAAAATTACTGAATTAGAAAAAAAGCAAGCAGATGCTTTAAATGGCACTAATATAGAAGTAGAAGATTTAATCGATGGCTATGAAGATTTATCTAAAGCTCCACCACCACTACTACCTTCTTACTCTGAATTAACAGGTATAGATTTCGATGCTGGTAGTGGTAGTATACCTACTCAAATGCCCGAACCAACAATACCTCTATCAAACCTTGAAAAAAGTTTGTATAAAGCTGGTGATTTGATTGGTAGATTTTTTGAAAAGTGGGGAGAGTCGATACAAATGGTTGGTAGTATTTTCTCTAATATGCTTAACAATAAAATGGTTAAAATTGAAAACAACCATAAGAGGGAAGCTGCTTTAATAGAAGCATCATCTATGACTGAAAAAGCTAAATCTGATGCGATGATAGCTTTAGAGAAAAAGACAGCAGAAGAAAAAGCTAAAATTCAAAGGAAACAAGCTATAGCCGAAAAAATGTCTGCGATAGCAAGTGCTATTATGAACACAGCAACAGCAGTTACTAAGACTTTAGGTGAATTAGGTTTTTTAGGTATTCCTATGTCATCAATAGTAGCAGGGTTAGGGGCAGTACAAGTAGCTACAATAGCAGCCCAACCAATACCTCAGTTCGCTGATGGTGGGGTTGTATCAGGACCAACATTAGGTTTAATGGGTGAATATTCAGGTGCTAGAAGTAATCCTGAAGTTATCGCCCCGTTAGATAGATTAAAGTCGATTATAGGCGATTCGGGAGGTTCTAACACAGTTATACCTGATGTAAAGATAAAAGGTGATGATTTATTGATTGTGTTCGATAGAGCTAATAGAAGAAAAAGTAGAAGGTAGATATAGATGGCGTACAAGAAATTTAGACATAGCACCATTAAAGGTGAAAAAGAGAGTATTTGGAATGTAGAAATTTGGAAAAAAGATTTCACAGGTTCATCAACGGAAATCAATCTATCAGGAGAAGGTTTTGAAGTTACTTGGAATGGTCAAGGTGGTACTAGAGATACACAATTTATAGCTTCAGCTTGTACATTAAATTTAATAATTGAAAATAACACCGATGAAACATTTGTCTATGATGTTTTAAATACTGGTGTTCATAATTATTATATAAGAATTTATAAAGGAGCAGTAGATTCAGCTCACACAAATATTTGGTGGTATGGTTGGGTAGAGTCGGCATTTGATGTTGTAGAGAATCTACCTTATCCTTATGAATATAAATTAAACGCAACCGATTCTTACGGTTTCCTTAATAAATTAAAGCCTGATTCTTTCGCAGACGAACAAACTAAGGTAGCTACTATTGATACAGTTAAAAGTTCATTACTTAATGTTTTATCATCAGCTGCAACAGGCTCTAAGTTAGATGTAGGAGGTAGTACAGCAAATAATTTAAACCCAGCACCCGATAGTTTTAAATTTTTTAGGACTATATCTGATTGGTGGATGGATGGTGATTACAACCCATCAATAAACCCTTTAGGTAAATATTTTGTATCAAGTGGTGCTTATGCAGGTAGAACTACCTACAATGAAGAAGGTGAGGTTACATCAGGATTAAATTCACTACAATATAAGCTACAAGATTATTTTAATGGTAGCTTAAAACTATTTAATTTAGTTGGGTTTTTAGCAGAAGGGGTTTATAATTTTGTACAACCTAATAGTTTTACAGGATATACTTCGGGTACAATAAAGGGTTATAAAGCTTCAAGTAACTCTGATGAAAGTGCCGAAAATCTTAGTTTAATTTTAACTATAGACCAATCAAACAACGCTATAGTTAATGGTTCAAGTTTAACTTACGAACCAGCTTTAGAGAGTGTTCGTGTTTCTTATACTCAAGAAGAGTCTTTTAGTGTACCTGTAGGAACTGATTTAGAAACTCCAATTCAAGCAGGGTACGTTAGTGCTAATTCAGGTTTATTTACTTTAAATTATAACGCTCACAACCACACTAAAGTTTTAAAGTCTGATTTTAGTTTTAATGATGCTGACCACGATATATTTAATAATACATTTACTACTACATCTGCTTTAACTATAAAACTTACTGATGGTGTTGATGATTATTATTTACAAACACAATCAGATAGTGATACTTTAAAGTGGGTTCAAAGTAATTCTACTGCTTTAAGTATAGATGTTATAAGAGGTTATCTAGCAGCTGCACCATCAAATCCTTTAAACAACGAAGATTTAGTTTATGTGATTGGTGGTATATCAAATGACCCTGAATTTACAAGTGCTAATCAATCAACGAGTATGTTTGTGGCTGGTGGTGGTGGTGGTAATTTTCCTTGTAGAAGAGAATCTGATTATACATTTAGTGGTAATGTTTATTCATCTTTTAGAACTGTATTAAGATTTGAGTGTAATGTACAATCACCTCCTATAAGTGGAAAAGTGAGTGTAAAAACACAAACATCTAATGTTTATCATCAAAGAGATATAACAGGCATACACGGTATTGACCCTTTTATCCACGCACCACCTACACCTACATCAAATAAAACAAATGTAGTTACTTTAGAGTTAACCCCATCCGAAGAAAACGCATCAAACAATGCAGGTGCAGATATTGTATATACAGCTACTCAAACTAATACTCCTGCCTTAGAGTCGGTTGATTTAGGTTCGGTTATGATAGGTCAAACAGCAGTAAATGATTTGTATGCTGTTAAATATTATGACGCACCAAACTACCCTCCTGTTTTAGATGACTTTAGAAGAGGTAATTCAGGTACGTTTGAAAACATATTACAGCTTAGAGTAAATGAGTTTTTACAACTTCAAACTAAACCTTTAGAAATATTACAAGCTGATATACAATCAAGAGATATATCACCATTAAGAGTAATTAAATACTCTATTAATGATGATAGTGCGTATAAATATTATTCATTTTTAGGAGGTACTTTTAAAGCTCGTAGCGAGATTATGAGTGGTGAATGGTATAAAGTAGATGAAACAGCATCACCAATAATTTCACCTGACCCTGTAATTTCAAATGAGTTTGTTTACAATCCTGAGCCTACTAACGCTATTAACATCCCAACAGCCACTTTAAAACCTAATACTATAGGGGTGACTGATACTGCTTATGGTTCAAATGTTAGTGTAACTCAAATTAGTTTAGATGCTAATGTTGAGGGAAAATATTACGCAAATCAAAAATTGTTTTTAGCATCACCTGATGGTTCTAGTCCATTTGAAATTATTTGCTCAGCAGCTAAAAAGAGTGTAGATTATGTTGATGTAAATGCTTTTACACCTCCTAGAGATTACCCTGTAGGCTCTTTAATATTAGTAAAATCGGCTGACCTAACTAATGTAATAACTGATAATACAGCTTATCCTGCAACCGAATTTATATCAGGAGGAATAATATCAAATGAAATTAATATAACTCCTAATGAATTTAAACTAACAAATAGAGCAGGTACAGATGTTTATACAGATGATAATGGTGGTAGTGTTAAGTTAAGTAGTACATCACAATTAATGTTTGCTATAAAAATAATACCTAATGGAACTACAGCTACAAAAGTTAATGTATTTGGTTCAACTAATTTTAGTATTAGAGTATATAGTGGTCTTATAAATAATTTTACTACAACTAATATAGGTTCAGGAAATGCAAATACAGAGTTAGATATTACAGATTTAGCAGGAACAGGTAGAAATTACATAGTAATAGAAGCAAACACCTCAAATCTTACAGACAAGCTCTATGGAGCTACTATAACACTAGCATAATGGATAAGAACACAATAGAAATGGGATTTGCTCAAGTAATGGCAATCGGATTAAGTTTATCTGATGTAGAGCAATGGTTAAGAATATTATCTCTATGTTTAGCAATATCATTTGGTATTTACAAGTGGGTAGAGAAATTAAGAAATAAAGATAAAAAGTAAGGGTGCTGTGAATTTCTAGTTTTTATGCTACCTTTTTCAGCTAGATTTTCCCACCTTTACTAAAGGATTTATAAACAAGTAAACACAAAAATTATGCAACAACTATTAGATTTTTTATTAGCCAATGGAGCTGAGTTATTATTAGCAATTTTAGCAGTAGCTAGAATCGTAGTAAGATTAACTCCTTCGATTAAGGATAATAAAGTATTCGGATATTTAGATGATTTAATTGCGTTCTTCATAAAGAACAACGAGCAATCATCTGATAACCCTAAAAAATAAGTATTATGCCAGGATTCGGTTCAAAACTAATCGCTAAAGGTATTATAACTATACTACCTGAGATGTTCAAAGACCATAAAGGAAAGTGGTCATCGAAACGAACAGTATCGGGTGTGTTAGCTATAGCTGCTGTTAGTCAGATTGATTCAAGTGGAATCACTTGGCAAGTTCTTGTATTAGCTTTAATAGCTGTACTACCTCTGTGCTTTTTAAGAGGGGAAAAATGTAAAAAGTGTTAAGATAAAAATAGTAATTAAAAACCCTTTAAAAAATTAAGGAATTATGGGATTTGTACCAACTAATAAAGTAACTCAACAAGCAATTAAAGCTGTAGATGTAGTTCCAGCTACACAAGAAACATTAGTTATACCAGGAGCAGTATTATATATTGGAACTGGTGGTAACATAAAAGTAGATACAGTATCAGGCGATACGGTTACATTTAAAAACGTAGCAGATGGCTCAGTTTTAGCTGTTCAAGTTAAAAAAGTTTACAATACAGGAACATCTGCTAACGATATTATTGCTTTATACTAACCTTTAAACGACTTAGGTTATGTTAATAAAACTAACAAATACACTTAACTCTATTGTCCGAAGGGTTCTTGGTGTAATTAAAGACGGACTAAAGATGTGGCTACCTTTCGAGAATAGTGAGATTCTTGGGGAGGACTTAAATGAGGGTTATGACTTTACAAGTGGGTGGACTGAAATAGACATAACAGAAAAGACTGCTAATACTTTCAAGTCAGACCCTGATGGTGGTTTATATAAAACATTGGTAGAGGTTGGAAAATCTTATAAATTAACTATCGCAGGTACAACTGATGCTTCTAGTGGTATTCGTGTAGGTAATGCTAATGATAGTGTAGAGTATTATTCAACTTCATCTTCGGGTGTTTTTAGTGATACAATTACTTTTACATCGACACAAACTAATATATATGTAAAAAATAAAAGTGCTGGTGAGGCTACGATAACAACTTTTAAAATCCAAGAAGTAACTCAAATCGCACCTGATAAATCGGGTAACTCGAATGGGGCTACCTTATACACAGGAAAGGCACTTAGCTTTGATGGGGTTAATGATTATGTAGATTTAGGTGTACAATCAAATCCTGCAACAAATATGACCTTTGCTTGTTGGTTAAATCCTGTTGTATCAGCTAGTACATCGTATCAAACTATAATAGATTATGGTAAATTTAATGTTTGGCTTGAGGATAATGACACTCTAGTTGTTTATACAAACACAAGTGGAGCAGGAGTTAATTACACAATATCAGACTTAAACAATAAATGGTATAGGATTGTAGTATCAGTAAGTGGAACAACAACATCAGTATATATTGATGGTACTCTTATAGCTGCTAAAACAACAACTGCGTTGTCAGATAGTGCTTCACAATCTGATATTGGTAGAGATGGAACAACTAGATTTTTCGAGGGTAAACTATCAGATGTTCAAGTCTACGATGTAGCTTGGACTCAATCCGATGTAACCTTTGACTACGATAATCCTCAGCACCTTGTAACAGATAGAGCTGCTTCGACTATTGCCTTATCTAATCTCAAAGGTTATTGGCACTTGAGCGAGGGTGCAGGTGCGATTAATTACGATAGTTCAGGAGAGGGCAATAATGGTGCTATAAGTGGTGCAACTTGGTCGCCTAGACAAGCCACTATACCTCAACTTGGTTTAATGGATTGGAGTAAGCCAACGATAGGTTCAGATGTGGTTACTCTAATATCAGACCCTAATGACCAATCTAAAGACATCTTAGGTAACCTTGTTCGACTTAGAGAGCATAGTTTAAATTTAGATGGAAGTGGTTATGCAAAGGTAGATTCTGATAGTAGTTTAGATATTACTAATTATTCTATTGATGGATGGATTTATAATACAAATAATACAGTTAATTGGGAAACTATCCTAGTTAAACATACACAAGATAATTTTCAAATACTTGTAAAAGATTCTAATCTTACATATTATAGTCAGGTTTCAAGTGGTGGTTCTGGTACTAAAACATTAGCTAGTGTTTCTCTTAATGCTTGGACTTACTTTTGTATAACTGAAAGTAGTGGTACTTTAAAGTGCTACATTAATGATGATTCAACTCCAAAATTTGATGAATCAGTGAATCCAAGATTCGCTACTTCAGGACATATATATATAGGTTCTAAGGAGCTTGGCGATTATTCAAATGCTCTAATAGATGATATTAGAGTATATAATGGTGTTTTATCAGCAGATGAAGTTCTACAAAACCACAAAGCAGGATTAAACCAACATAAAACAGGAAGTTCATTTAGTGATGATTTCTCAAGTGATTACGGATTTTAAATAAATAGAAATGGCAAAACGAGATTATAAAAGTTCAACTTTAAGAAACGGATATAAATCCTTAGTAGGAACAAACAGAGATACTAAGGTATCAGTTGCTTCAGGCGATAAACGAACTAGAGCTGAGTTGCTTGATTCAATAGAGGACTTGTTTCAAGGTGGAGAGAACACTATTACTCCTGAAGATTTACGGGCAGTATTAACTATGATAGTATTATCTAACAAAAACTCTAGCGATGACAGGTAATTACAACTTATACTTTAGTATTACTAAAGAAGATTTTAAGAAAGCTATACCTGATAGTTTATTAGGTAAATACTCAACTAAATCGTTTGATGAAGAGGGTGAGGTTACAATAAATGTACCTGAGTCTTGGGAAGAGGCAGGGGAAGAAGGAGCGTTTTGTTGGGTACGAAAGAGTCTTAATTGGGATAAGCCAGGCGTAGCTAACTCTGAAAAGGTTGCTATAATTAAAGGTGAGTTTTCTATATTAGAAGGAGAACTTTCAGCTTTAATCGCTATGGGTGAGGGAAAAGAATTCCCGTATAACTCTGTAATGACAAAGCAAGAAGCTAAAGATTTAGTACAAACAAATCTATTTTTTGATGCTGAAAGCGTATCTTAATAGGCTTGATGAAGGAATAGACCAAACTCTAGGTCATCTCACTTTATGGGATGGCTTAGAGAAGGTTTTTGAGTGCGTTACTTTAGAGTTACCTTATGAACATAATATGACTAACATTAGTTGTGTTCCTAAAGGTGTTTATAAAGTTTTGCCAAGAACTTCGGATAAATACAAAAAACACTTTATATTAGATGATGTTCCCAATAGAAGATACATACTTATTCACCACGGAAACTATAACACAGACACAAGAGGGTGCATTTTGCTTGGCTCTAGGTTTGCACAAATCAACGGGGATTCTTTGTTGGATATTACAGCATCACGAAGGACTATCAATGACTTATTGGAAACCACCAACGGAGAAGGATTTAAACTAACTATATCTTAATCTATTATATGCCGAGGCTACCGAAACCAAGAAGAACTAAACCTAAGAATGAATCTTGGGGTGGTGACACTTCGTTTTATCGTAAAGCACCTTGGCGAAAGATGCGTGCTTATATTTTGTCGTTAAATCCATTATGCGTACATTGTGCCGATAAAGGGGAAGTTACTCCAGCAGATGTAGTAGACCACATTAAACCTATTAAGATGGGTGGTGAACCATTAAAGGAATCTAACTTACAAGGGCTTTGTCACAAGTGCCACAATAGAAAAACATACTATGAAAATAACCCCAACGCTAAGATTCAGGAGTAATTATGAAAAAGTTGTATGTGAACAGCTTGATGAACAAGACATACCTTTTCAGTACGAAAGTATCAACTTATATTATGAAGTTTCAGAGCAACGTAAATATACTCCTGATGTTATTTTACCGAATGGTATTATATTGGAGTTAAAGGGTAGGTTCACATCTAACGACAGGAAAAAGATGTTATTAGTAATATCTCAACATCCTACTTTAGATATTAGAATGGTTTTTCAAAGACACACGAATAAGTTATTTAAAGGAAGTAAAACGACCTACTCAGAATGGTGTGATAAACACAACATCAAGTGGGCAGATAAAACAATACCAAAAGAATGGATAAAGGAAACAAAAAAACACCCGAAGAAGTAGCTGAAGATGTATTCGGTAATTGGATTCAAGACTTAACCGAACAGGACCAACCTGAAACGTGTGGCATTGATGATGAAGATTGCGAGGCTTGTGGTAGTTAAAAAAAAGAGAGAGGACTAATTGTCCTCTTTTTTAGTTGTATTCCATTCGTATCGAAACGGTTTACTTTCCTCTAGCTCGATTAACTTCTGCAAGTACACAGCTAAATCCATTGCTTCTTCTTGAGCGTGTTTAAGCCACTCTAATCGACTTAAATCTTTTCGCTCCATCGTAGTACCATATTTCTCTTTACCTATTTCAGAACGCTTTAGAATCTTAAAGCAAACATTTTCTTCTATACTACTCATATCATCTTGATTTTATAATCTCGTAAAATACTGGGTCGATTTCTTTAATCTTTTGCTGTATCTCATCCCAAGCATCTTGAACCTCTTTATCTCCACCTATATCGTTTCGACTACCTGTATCTGAATTGGCTACGTTAGAACAGTTTTGTAATAGTAGTTTATCTATCTTAGTTCTGATAGACTTATTATCGTAATACTTTGCTGTAAGTTTTTTCATATCTATTTAGTTTTAGTTCAAGAACAAATGTAAACAAAAAAAAGAGAGAATCCAAACGACCCTCTCTCTTTAACCTAAACCTAAAACAAAGCTATGAATACATCACAACAATAATCAAATATACAAAACTTTTCCTTTACTATAATCTAAAAAAGTAATATACTTATAAACAAAACTCTTTCGACCAAACTCAGTAGATTCAGGCATCGTTCTCCAAAACCAATTATCTATCTTTGTTTTATTTAAATTAAATACTAATATACTTCCACAAGAAAAGAAATTAATATATAACCCTTGAGCTGACTTTTCATTCTTAGTTCGCCTTAATATCCTTTCATACTTGTGCATCTCCAATAGTAACCCTTCACTATATTTTTTCTTAGCAAAATCTAAACTAAAATTGCGTTGCTTCATTTCGCAATAGAACTTTCTATTATCCCACTCGTAAGTAAAATCCCAAAAATCATACTTTCCTTCAGAAGGGACACAATCAATTTTATACTTACTAGCAAATTGGTCTAACAAGTTAAGTTCTTTTTTATTCATATCTATTTTTTTAAAGTCCACAATAACCACTATCGCACTCGCTAAAATCATCAAAAGATAATTCTGCTTGTGGGTTGAAATTCATTATCTGCTTAAAAGTTACATCTTTTCTAAATGTATTTGGAAAGTTTAATTCCTCGATTTTAGAAAACCAAGCTATTTTATTAGGATGCTCTTGGTTCATTTTACTTAAAAACATTGGGCTTCTATGAAAGCACCCTACACAATTATTATAATAACCTTTAGGAAAGTCTATTTCTTTATTTTTATTCCAGTAGTCTTGTATTGCTCTATTGTCTATACCATTATCAATTAAAGGAAAACTAGGTTTTCTCCACTCTACCATACCCCACTTATTACGAGTACCTGATTTACCTACAACTACTTTAATCTCTTCTAATCCGTTTTCATTTAATCTATTCAACATATTTGTCTGCCTTCGCTCTTCTCCTTTACGAAAACCAATCCTCATATCACAAACTTCATTTATATTTTTTCTCCAATAATCAAATATAGGCAACATTTTTAAATGTGTAGTGCAATAACGGACCATTAGATTCGGCAAATAACCTCCTTTATTATTAATTACATCTTCAAATGCTTCTCCAGTAATCCAATCAATATCAATCTTTTCAGAAAGTTGTAACATTATTTTTATAATATGGTCTTGTTCTGTTGTACCAACAAACTCACACCCTATCTTATCACTTACAATCTGTCTTATTTTAGGGTCAGGATAAATACAAGATTTGTCATTGGTTCTAACTAAACTAAATACATTGTAATCGGCTGGATAATTTAATGCAATATAACTTGATGACTTACCTCCACTTAATGAATTTACTGTTTTCATTTTATTCATCATCATTTAATTTAGTTAATAAATCTAATTCGTGTTTCAATTCTATAACAGCATTAGCCATCTCTAATTCATTCGCTTGGGCTAACACCTTTTCTCGCTTAAATTGCATCATCATAAAGTAAACCCAAGTAAATGCTTGGCTACTTTCCTCAAGTACCTCTAATCGCTTCTTCATCTTCTCAGCTTGTGGGTGATTAGAATAACTCACATACTGGTCACGCATCTTCGCTAACTCTGTTTGATGCGATATAAACTTATCCATACTACCCATCTCGTCTAGGTTCGGGTCGCAATCTCTTAATAATTGGATTGACTTTAGTGTAATTTCATCAG
>Ga0209634_1002501_pt1 | contig 12839 bp, 15 predicted proteins | sample LinPmetageLP40_FD_184043 | JGI IMG/M metagenome (GOLD analysis project Ga0209634, IMG submission 184043) | Marine viral communities from the Pacific Ocean - LP-40 (SPAdes) (version 2) | ecosystem: Environmental > Aquatic > Marine > Oceanic | place: Pacific Ocean | collected 2010-08-26 | reverse complement strand
CAATCCCAGCACTAATAATTCCTAAAAATATTACTATGTTTTTTACAGACAGTTCTATATTCATTTACCACAAACACAGCTCCCTTCACATTTACAATCCATTATAAAAACCTCTCATTTAATTCTTTGTCAGCATTTAATTTATTTTGCCAAGCTGTTTTAACTGCATCTGTCCAATGTTCAGTAGCTAATGCTTTAATACTATCATCTTCACTTGAAACATCTTGATGAGGATGAAATACTTTTCTATGTCTAACACCTTGTTCGTTATCTTCAGCTACATGAATAGCTTTATATTCTCCAATTACTTTTAAAATCATACTCTATATACTCCATTTACACTATACCCAGCTCCATTTGCCATGTGTGGAGCAAGAAGAACTAAAGCTGTTACATCTCTTGACATAATAACATTATGCACCGAGCCATTTGTTTGTGTTTCTCTACACAACATATTTGTATGCACTATTCCAGTTGAAGCCGAAGTAAAAGGCAAGTTAGTAACATCTATATTACCACTACCACTACCTTTGTTTGTTAAAGATAATTCCATTTGAATATTAACTATGTTTCCTATTTTTGTATAAAAACCATTACAAGTACCAACACTTGAAAAACTGCCACTTGTGGGTGCAATACTTGGAGTAAATGTTCCAGTTTCAAAATCATTTAATAAATTAGAAGCTGTTGCAGAAGTAACTCCAAGATAAACTCCTTTAGAAGCTGTTCCAAAAACTATATTTCCATTTCCTACAGTTAAATCATTTCCAGAAAAAGTTAAGTTGGCTTCGCCTTCTAAAGTGTTCGCTGTGCCACTACCTGTAATAACTCTATTATCTGCATTGTTATTTATTGTAGTACCAGAAACAGTTTTGTAACTTTGATCTCCAGCAAGAAAAGTTGAACTAGAAGCAGTACCAGAGCCAAGTCTAGCAGTTGCTACAGTACCAGAGGAAATAGCAGAGGCTGGTAAACCACTTATAGTACCAGAGCCATTACTTGTAAGAACAGTATTGCCACCTAAGTCTTTTATTGTATTTACTTTTATTTCACTTGCCATTAATCTGCCTCCTGTATTGTATTACCATCTGCTACCCATTTTAAAATTTCTTGATAATGTCTGTTATTCTCATCTAATGGAACATTAAATATTTTATTATTATTATCTGTTAAAATGTAATGATCAAAATTTCCCACAACATCATTTGCTTTTTTTACTGATTTAATATTCATTATAACTCCGAATCTAAAGTATATGTTGCTTCTGCATCTCCTCTACACCAATAAACCGAACCTTGTGTAGAACTAGAACATGAAGCTGTGACTACAAAACTCTTTTTAGTTAATGATTCTGCTGCTAACGCTGTAGGAGCAAAACTTGTATTTTCTCCTAAAATAAGAAAATCAGCTAAAGCTGCTCCATCTGTTTGTGTTGGATTTGCTCTCATTTGTGTAGGTAAAATATATGTTCCTCTTAAAGTACCACTTGTGTATGACACCAAGTTGCATAAAGCATTTTGAGATTCTCCACTCATTATTTCTTGAAAATATCTCTGACACCTAGCTAAATTATTTCCAAAACTTTCATGTTGAAAAGGTGGTAAAGTAGCAGAAGTATATTCGCCTACTTCCATTTGAACACCTGTTATGTGAACATTATTAGATGTGCTATCTCCATGATTAACTTGACCAACATATCTATTTGCATTTGTATTATTTGCCCAAGATGTATTTAAAGTACCACTTGTATAATTACTTCCAGCACCTAATGCCCATATAATAAAAAAACTACTACCATTGTCATCACCTAAAACACCAGATGTGTCAGCAGGAAACGAAACTACTTTATGCTCCCATGTATTGGAAGATGAAATTGTATAAGATGCTGAAATATCTCTTGAATTATCATTGTCATATAATTCTAAAATATTTGTTCCAGTTTTAGTTGCTTTAATCCAAAAAGATACAGTTACTTTTTCTGCATTAGTTGTTCCCTTTTTAAGTAATTGTACATCTTGTCCTTCAAATCTATAAGTCCAATATAATCTATCACTAGCTGAAGGGGAAACATCTGCTGTTGTGCAGTCTATTTTTAAAGCATTACTAAACCCATCTGTATATGAGTTTCCACTCGTTAAACTTTCTTGTGTTTCTGTCCAAGTGCCAAGACCAGAAATGTTTGTTTTAAATCTATCAACTGTATTATATCCACTACTTGTAAGTCCTGTAGCACTTGTTGCTCTTTGAGCCACTTGCATATCGCCATTTATAATTAATGGCTTTGCATTAGGTCTTAAAGTTGGAATAGAATTTACATTTGTTAAATTAACATCTGCATCTGGTATAGTGATTGTTCTATTAGCACTTAAACTTGAAGGAGAAGCTATAGTTACATGGCTTGTATTATCTGATTCAAATAATTTAATAGCACCCTGACTTTTAATTCTTATTTCTGACATTAACTACTCTCCTTTGGGTATTTTAATTTTATTGATTCCACTTTAGTTTTCCATGCTTCTAAACCTTGCTCTGTTATGTATTCTATTTGACTAAAAACTGAGCCATATTCTTTTTGTCTGTTAGCTACAGCGATTGCATTGTTTTCTAAAGTTGTTGCTTGGGAAGATAATGCATTTAGTTGTGCGTCTGTAGGTTTATCTACACCATCTACATTCCACTCTTTGATGTATGCACCTTGACCATCATCTTGTAAAACTACTTCAGTATCAAAGTCTGGTTTTCTATCTAAGTATGCTTGTATTTTGTTTGTTAAATTTATCATTCTATTATTTTAAATCCTCCAAAAGTTGTTTGACTATCCCCACCACTTATTGTCATACTTCCATCATCAGTATCCATTTGTGCAAATACTTCTACATAATCACCTGCACTTAAAGCTAATATTTTGGAAATTGTCATTCCAACACCTCTAGGTTGATTTGATCTTGCATCAAATACTGACATTGCTTGTCTTGAATTATTAACAAAAAGATTTAATGTGGCTATTTTCATATCACTATTGTTTCCTGAATTGTGATAAGTTTGAGCAAATATAAAATATTTTGCGTCTGCTGTACCATTAGGAATTGTAAATCTATTAGAGGCAAAAGCACCATTACTATCAAGAATTTCTGTTTGAAAAGTAACTTTAGTATTAGTGTTATTTGATATGCTTTGATTATCTGTTTTTACTACTGAAAAAGCTGGTGTATTATTTCCACCTACAGGAGCAGAAGCCCAAGTTAGACCTCCAGTATTTGAACTTTGTGCTGTAAGCATATATCCATTAACTGGTGAATTACTAATTTGCATTTTAGCTTCATTGATTGCTTGATCTGTTATATTAGTTTGAATAACTGAGTTTGCAGTAACAAGTTTTGAGTCTTTAATATTTAAGCCATCAACAGTTACACCATTAGCACTTGAAACTTCATTAATAGAATTAGTTTTTATAATATTATTAGCACCATCAATTTCTACTGTCATACTACCACCAAGTTTCCTGTTACTGTTATCGTACCATTAAAAGATACTGTTCCTGCTAATACTGAACTTTCAATATAGTGATCGCCATCTATCGTTTCTTGATGAATATAAAATCCATCTTTTGCTGATGCTTGTCCTATATATAAAGTTCCATTTTGATCTGTTACTTCAGCCATTAATTATTCCTTTAAGTTGAGATTGCATCTATGTATGAAACATAAGCTGCTACCGAATTACTTGCACTACTTTGTGCCTTTAATACATCGCCACTCAACATATTAATTTTAGCACCACCTTGAATTAACTCTATTGATCCTTTTGGACTTAAAGTTAAATCTTTAGCTAAATATACTATTGAAGCAGTTGATCCTGCTCCTGCTGTATCTATCCAAACACTTACTGTTAGTGCTGCTGTTGTTATATTAGTTAGTCGAATACCAATTAGTGCATCATCAGAATTTGAAGTTAATAAAGTATGTGCCGAACTGGTAACTTGTGATTTAAATACTCTTTCAAAATCTTGAGCCACTTGCTATTCTCCTTTAGTTAAAGTTAATTTTTTCACAAAGCCACACTTAATGCGATTGCGAAACCTTGTGTTGCTTTTGCGTTTAGTTGATCTTGAATATTAGAACTAGCTCCATTGAGATAGCCATATTCAGTATCGGTAATATTTGTATTAGCACCAATTTTCGTAGCACTAATTCTGTTTACATTTAGTGTAATATTTCCAGTTGAAGTTATTGGAGTATTTCCAATAGAAAATTCAGAGCCAGATTGTGTTATTCCTACTGATTCAACAGTACCAGTATTTGAGGGCGTAATTAATGTATATACAATATTTACATTTCCTATTGATCCAGAATTATCAGTAGTACATAAAAATATTTTATTATCATTTGAAGAGCCTTGATTAACAGTAATCATACCACCAGATAATTCTGCAACAGTATCATGTTCTGGATCACGACTAGCTGCACCTGCTCCATTTGCAACTGCTAAATATAAACCATTCTCTGTTGCTGTTGATTGATTTTTTAAAAGTACACGATCTCCTGCAACCAAAGTAACACCATCTATTGCATCTCCTGCTTCTAAAGCATTTGAAATATTTACATTGGCAGTTGAAGCACATTCAGCAACAGTTCTATTTCTTAAACCTGCAATAGCCTGGTCAACATAACTTTTATTTGCAACATCAGTATTTCCACTTGGAGTTCCCATTCCTGTAATTGAGCCACCAGTAACACTAACAGAGTTAGATGCTTGAGTTGCAATCGTTCCTAAACCAAGATTTGATCTTGAAGTAGTTGCAGATGCAACATCTGATAAGTTAGATGCTTTAGCTAATTTTGCAGTTATTTGAGTTTGTGCATTAGAAGATAAAGTATTTATATATTGAAATTCTGTTGAGGTAACTGAGCCATCTGCAATTTTTGTTGCATCAATGCCAGTTGCTAATTGTGAGTTTGATATTGTTCCAGTTAAAGAAGATGTTGGATAGTTTGCTGCATCTGTTAAGTTAAATGCAGGTGTAGCATCAGAAGCTCCAAGAGCAACTGTAATACCACCAAAACTTACATCATCATTAACAAGTTCTGCATTTGCTACTCCAGAATTTTTTATTGTTACTGCACCAGAAGATACAGCAAAATTATCAGAGCTAAAACTAGCAATACCTTTATTAGAGGTTGTTGCATCTTCTCCAGATACAGTTAAAGTTTGTCCAGAGCCAACAGTATCAATTCCTTCTCCTGCTGCTATAGTAAAAGTTTGTGAGTCTAAATCAACTGCACCACTTCCACTTGATCCTGCGAAATCTAAATCTTGAGCTGTTACTGTTGAGTCAACATAAGCCTTAACTGATTGCTGTGAAGGAGGAAGAACTGCTGAGTTACTTGCCATGTTATCTTCATCAACAACTGATACACTTGGATTTACATAAGGCGATCCAAGATATAAAGATATCGTTGAGTCAGATGCAGATATAGTTCCACTTGCAAAAGTAATTGTAGTGTTAGGAGATGAATAAGCACTAGCAGAAATATGTGTAAATATTGTGCCAGAATTTGAGCCAACAATTTTACATCTTCTCAAAACATGATGCGTTGAAGTTACATCGGCAGCTATTGTAACAGTAGTGTTTCCAGTTCTTGTTACTGTTGTTGTGCCAGTTCCTGTTCCAACTTCAAACCATTCTTTATCATTCCAAGCAACCCTATCGGCTGCTAAAATTTCTCTCGCTGAGTTATTAACTCCAGAAGGTAACATGGATTCTGGAAATCCATTAGGTACTGCTGCGTTGTTATCATCTGCTGTTGTACTCCAAGTTGAAATTTTGCTCATTGTGTTATTCCTTTAAATTGATTTTCATATTTTTTTTGTGTTGCTTCCTTATCTTCCATTTTATTTCCACCGACAAACATTGGTGCTACTAATAGTTTCCAATTTCGTAAAGCAGCAGGACTGTTGGCTAATTGCACCATTAATTCAATAGAGTTAGGAGCAGTTAATATTTGTCCAAGTTTATCCCAGTTGTTATTAGCAACAATAGAATCAAAAATTTGTAAAGGAGCAAAAACATTAATTTTAGCAAGTTTTGATCCCATTCCTTCTTGCATTTGTGTAGCTTTTGCAGTTATAGATTCTCCACCAGAATATTTAGAAGTAGCATTCATAGTTTGTAAAAATCTTTCAAATCCTTTTATTACTTTAGCAGGATCTTTACCTTGTGAATTAGCAACACCTGTTAATACTGCTTTTACTTGTTTCTGCTTGTTAGATGTTCCATAAAAAGTTTTAAATATGTTGCCACCCATATTTTCAGCAATTTTAATGTTGCCTAACATATCACTAAATAAAGCCTGTGCTAATTCTGGAAACAATTTGTTATCTATTTTATTTAATTCTCTTGATAATCTACTAATGCTAACATGATCTTGTTTTCCTAATAATACTTTTTCAAGCAATCCCATTGTTGCATCTTTGTTAATATTTAAAGCAGATGTTGCATCATCTAAAGGAGCAATAATTTTAGCTCTTAAACTTTCATAAATTTTATTACCAGTTGTATAACCATCTATATTTTTAAGACCTGCATTAACATAGCCTTGAATTTCATAAAGATAACCGACCATTTTATCGTTACCTTCTCTTTTATATTTTTTAATATCTTTAAATAAACTTTGAGAAAGATCTTGTAATGCCATTTGATCTTTACCTTTAATCTGATCTGCCATATCAGATAATGCTTTAGATTTATCTTTTGTTATACTTTTACTTTTTGATAAATTAAATAAAGTATCATAAACTGCATTTGTAGCTTCTGTTCCAACAAGAGAAGCATCAAATTCTTTATAGCCTTTTTTTCTAGCAATCTTATTAATTCTAGTTAATAAATTAGATCTTGCTTTTTCTATATTTTGAATTGTATTATTCGTAACATCAAGATAACGAAGATTACCTGCACCAAAAAAGTCTTTAACAAATTTTTCAGATTTTTCTGATAATACTAATTGTCTATTATTTAATCCTAAAAAATATTTTTTACCACTATCTGATTGTGCTACTAATTTTGCTAATTTAATTAATGAGCCATCTCCTGTTGCTTGTGCAAGAGCTTCAACACCTATTAGTGGAATGTTATTATTTTTTGCAAATTCCATTAATTCTTTTGCGTCTTTAATTTTACCTTTTTGAATAGCAGTTTTAACACTTGTATTAAATTGATTAACAATGCTTGGATTTCTTACTCCTGCTAAAACAGTTAAACCAACATCTAAACCTAATGATGTAATTAACGCATGGCTTTCATCCATTCCAAATCTATTAAGAGCTTCATTAACACCACCTGCAAAACCACTTATTCTTGATGCAGTTTTTCCAAAAGGTGCTGCCATACCAAACCATTCAGCAGGTGTTTTTAAAAACTCTCCAACTCCTGTTTCATATTCATTTGTCGGTAAGCCAAGTGCATTATTAACAGCATTATAATATTTATCTTTCCACTCTGGACTATTAGGGTAAATACCTTGTTCTAATAATCCCATTTTTATTTCATTTTGTTTACTTTGCGTAAGCATATTTTCTGTACCAGAAAATGCTGCTCCTTGCGTTGGACTTTTTATTGCTGCTTTTGCTTCTGCAAAACTTGGTAAAAAAGGAATGTCTATATTTTTTGCTTGTTGATCTGGTGGATATAATCCTAATTTTTTTCCACCATAATTTTGAGCTAAATTTAAAACATTTAACAAACTCTCTGGCAAAGAAGGAATAGTTGCTATTGCAGATGATCCTGCTTCTTTTGCTAACCTTCCTGCATCTTGCACATAGTTTTCTCCTGTTTCAAGAATACTCTCAAATTTACTTTGTTTTTTTTCAGAAGTAAAATTATTAGTTTCAGCATTTTCATTAATTATTTGTTTCTTTTTAGTTGTCCATTCAGCCATTAATTAGCCTCAACATAATAATATTGTTTTTTTCCTTTAATCATCATAATAAATTCTAAAGTTCCATCTTCTGCAACACCACCATATTCAGCATTAGGATAATCCTCTAAAGTATCTTCAATAAGTTTAGTGCTGTCTTTGTATTCAATATCATTTTCTTTATAAAATGCTTTTATTTCATCTTTAATATCGCCTTCAAATAATTGATTATCTTTTCTAAATTGTTCTTTTTGTTTGTTCCAAGCTAATTCTAAAGCATAACCAGAAAGAGGTTTTTCTCCATTTTCTTTTCTTTGTTCATTAATTACATATTGATCGCTTAAAAAAGTTTGTAATAAATTATTTTCAGCAATAGATCTGTCATTCATTGTTCTTGCCATATTAATAATTAATTGATTACCAAGTGGACTATTTCCAATGTTAGCAGATATTTTCATAAAGTATGCCATTTCTCTATCTGATACAGCACCTTTAGTTTTTTGAACTTGTTGCATAACAAATCGACCTGCAACAGAATTTAATGCTTGAGTAGCACCCATATTAGCAAAATCTAAACCAGATAAATTTACACCCAATGAATCTGCCCATCCTTGAACATCAGATAAAAATTCTGATGTTTTTCCTGTTTTTGCTACTTCAGATAATTGCTCAAATCTATTTAAGTTTTGATTATCAATATCAGCTAAAGTTGAACTTTCTCCAATAGAAGTTATTGTGTTTGAAAAATCTTTACCTCTATTTTCAAAAAAATCTTCATTACCTTTATTTTCTGCTTCAAAAACAGCAGTAACTTCAGTTCCACCACCAGTTAAAGTTTCTGGTTTGTTTTTAGATATATTAAATCTCATAGTCATATCAGTTGGAATACCCCAAGTTTTATAATCTTCAGCAGTCATTGGTCTGTATTGATCTTTTGGATTTCCAGAAGGTTGATAATTTTTATATATTTCACTTTGGATTTTTAAGTTATCCATGTAGGCTTTTTGCTGTGCTGCAACTGACGCATCGGCTGCTGCTTGAGATTCATTACTTCTTTTCATACCCATAGCAAGTGCTTGACCTGCTGTAATAGGAACATCTGAATAACCACTAGCTTCTAATAACCCTTGTGCCATTCCTTTACCTTTAGGAGAAACAAGATAATTTAATAAATTATTTTTTTGATTTGGTGGTGTGTTGCCTATATTTGTATTGGGTACAGAAAATCTATTGTTAGCTTTATTAATTTGTTGTCTATTAGATGGAGCAAAAGAAATATTTTTATTTGGAACTAATCCCATTGCGTTTTGTTGTTGTCCTAAAGAAGAATATCCACTTGGTTGATTTAAAGCACTAAAATTACTTACAGCATTATTCATTTGATTTGTATTTATTGGATAATTTAAACCTGCATCTAAAATAGATTTTCTTACATTATACTGATTTGCCATTAAAAGAATCCTCCAAGTATGCCACCTGCTGCTGCACCTAGACCACCCATACCAAAGTTTTGACCTAGTTGATAACCTTCCATTGCTCCACCAAGTAATCCTGCACCTGTGTTTCTAAATTGTGGTTTTGTTATTGCTGTTGTTTGTGGAACTGATGCTCCAATAGAGCCTAAGTATTCTCGTAGTTTGTAATATGGTTTTTGTTGTTCAAAATCAAAACGAGCCATAGCATCTTGTATTTTAGCCATGTCCATTGCTTCTTTTTGCTGACCAATACCACCTAATGCTTGAATGTCTGTGTAATCTGCTTGAGCTAATTGTGGTGCAATTTGTGTTGCATTAACCATGTTTTCTCTTTCACGATTATATTGATCGCCATACACTTGCGTTCCTAATTTACCAAGCTCACTAGCTAATACTTCTTGGTTAGCTGCACTTCCTAATCTTCCTGCTTTGGAGAATTGTGATTGAACACCACTTGTAACATCTCCTGCAATTTGATCGTAAAGTTGTTGAGAATATTTATTAGTGCTAGGATCTAAATAATTACCTTGTAAAATATTATTTATTTCGCTTTGAGAACTTGCCAGTAAAGGATTATTTAATGCTCTGTTTGTAGCTAATTGCATTGCTGCATTACTCTCTGGTGCAAAATCTGTATATGTTTGATTAGGATAAAAGTTAGGAGAAGCTGATTGAAACATATTTTGTGCTTGATCGAATGCTTCTGTTACATAAGGTTTAACAAACTCCGATGGCTCTGATGAAGTCGTAGTTGTTATGTTTTGTGGATTACTTCCCTTTGACATTATATCTCCTTATTAAATAAATAAATTTTTTGTTCATATCCTTTTAACTTTCTTGCCCATCCTTTTCGCCCTGCAACTTCTATTGCTTGACAATTATTAAGTTTTGCAAATTTTTCTATTTCTGTTTGTATTGGCTCTAACCAATTATTCATGTTGTTACCTCCTGCTAGAAAATAACGACAAATCTTTTTCTGTGGATACTGTGCAACTTCTGTTACAACAGCACACTCTACTTTGTTATTCCAACTGATAAATAATTGAAAAGAATTATTGATTAATCCTTTTAAAATATCATCTGCTGTATAACAGTCATCTAAAGCCTTTTTAATAAGAGGCTCAACTTCATTCCATATTATATGTAAATCTTTTTCTGGTACTTTTAATATCATCCAATAACCACATAACCAAAGTTCTGATCGGTATTTGAAGAACTGGCATGAGTTAGTGTTGCTGATCCATTTGTTTTAGCTGATACAAATAAATTTGTTTTAGCTGCATTTGAATTAGCATTTGTTGGCTCAAGAATAATAACTGAATTAAGTGATATTCTTTCATCAACTAAAGTTGTTGTTGTTTGACTTGCTCGGAGAGTTACATCTCCAGTTGAGTTTAACTTTCCATCAAGTGTGTTGTTCACAGTATTAGAAATTAATCGTAAATGCTGTGCTTGGTTAGGCATTGACACAGGTACATTAAGAAATTGGTTTGTTGCCATTATCGTTTACCAGTTGCTTTTGCTGTTACATCAACACCAGACATTGTTAAAAAATTTCCAATCGTTTTTACTCTAAGCCTATGATATCTACTTGATGATCGCATAGGACAATCGCCACTACTTTGCAAAGAAACTGGACTACCTATTGTAATACTTTCAACTTGTGTATTTCTCGTAATAGGAGTAACTGTAACTGTAACTGCTGATGAAGTTTTTGCATCTACTATTGGTCTAACATTAGTAATTGCACTCCTAGAATCTTTTGCTCCTTGAAACTCTGTTGTATCTATAGTTGCTGATAAACTTCCACCAAGAAACTTGCCAAATTTTTTATCAGAATTAAATCCTGCTAAACCATAAATGCCAGAAGAATAATAATAACTGTCTAAAGTTTTAGGCAAAGCATCAAGATTACCAAGTACATCTAATTTTTCTAATGTATCAAATGCTTCTTGTGATCCACTAGATATAAATTGCATATCTAAGCCAGATCCAGTTGACCATTTATCAACTGAATAATTATAAATTAATAATTTATTATTAACATCGCTTGTGCCTTCTGCACCTGCTCCTCTATAAGACCAGACTGCAATACTATTATTTGGATCAATAGCACTAGACACACCATCTAAATCACTTGATAAATCATTAAAGAAAAAATCATCTACTTTACCATTACCTATTGGTGCAAGTGTATCTCCACCAGATAGTTTATAAAAACCATCTTGAGCCAAGAAAAATATATCCGAGCCAAAAGACACAATACTTTTAGAAATAAAAGCACCAATATTATCTGCTACTTTTGAGAACTGAAATATTAATGGAGTTCCTGCATAATCCATACGATAGATTGCTCGTTCCATAAAAATAACTGCATAGCTTTCTCCAGAAACAATTCCCATTACTGAGCCATGTGATCCAACAATATCTTGAAATCCAGATTGTGTATCGCCACTTGGAGTCCAAGTTGAGCTATCATTAATACCAGACCATTTAACTCGTTGGTTATAAATGACTGCTTTTTCTAATTTATGTGTTTGTGATCCACCAGTTGCTGATAAAGTAATAACTGTTGTAGTAACTGCATTAATATTAGTTGTTGCTAATTTAATAGTGTTAGCATCTATTTTAACAACATAATAAGTTTCTTTATCAACTAAGTTTGTTAAAGCAGTATTACCGTTTCTATCATAAATAACTGTATCTCCAGTTAAATATCCATGACTACTAATAGTTATAGCATTAGAACTTATTGTATTTGAATTAAAATCTTTTTTAGCTTCATACTCAGTTACATATCCACTAAATACAAAGTCTCTAACAACACCTAAATATTTGACAGTAAAAGTAACTAAGTCAGAGAAAAGAGTATCAGTTGTTTCATTTAATTTTTGTATAGGATCAGTACCATTTGAACAAATTATATTATCGCCAAATTGTGTAAAGCTCCAAAAGTCTCTTGATCCTTCTGTTGTTTTAGAATTATAACCACCAGACTTTGATATATCAGAAAAAGTCAGACCAGACATTCTATAAAGTTTGCCTTGATCTCCTGCATAGTTAATTGTTCCATCATCGCCAATACTAGAAAATAATCCAGTCGCATTATTTGTTAATGCGTTAGAACTAAGAGGTGTAAAACTAGGAAACGATTTATAACCAACTGCTAAAGGAATAACATTATCAACTTGTATTGATCCAGTATTCTCATAGCTTGGTAAATCTGCTTGTAGTTGTCCAAATTGTATATCTGGCATTACACCACCATTTTAGCTGACATCATTAAAGGTGCAGACGATGTTCTACCTCTTTGTGCTGATTCATTAGCTGTCTTAACTCCTTCTTTATATAAAGCTGCCCAAACTTGTAATCGTTCATCATTCATCAAGAATGGCTCACTTTCAGCTAAAGACGAATATAAATATAAATCTGGAAAATTAGTAAGTATAAG
>Ga0209634_1002498_pt1 | contig 12854 bp, 5 predicted proteins | sample LinPmetageLP40_FD_184043 | JGI IMG/M metagenome (GOLD analysis project Ga0209634, IMG submission 184043) | Marine viral communities from the Pacific Ocean - LP-40 (SPAdes) (version 2) | ecosystem: Environmental > Aquatic > Marine > Oceanic | place: Pacific Ocean | collected 2010-08-26 | reverse complement strand
TACAAATATAGAAGCAACATCAACTACAACTAGAGAAGCAACATCAATTCCAAATAGAAGAGTATCATCAACTTCAAGTCAAAATACTCAAAATATAGATAAAGATGATGATGAAAATCAAAATAAAATAGAAATTATTGCTAATTTTTATAATTCATCAAAAAATAGTTTAGAAATGTCATTAAATATTTTAGATGTTATTTTAAAAGATAATTTATTTGGAACAAATGTACAATTATTTTCATCATTTGTTGGTACACTAATTAATTATTCAGATAATATAAAACATAATCATAAAAGAATATTACAATTTATAACTTTAGAAAATTTTTCAACTAATACTAATAATAATTTATCAAAAGAAATACAATTAGATGAAGATATTTTGAACATTTTGTTAGATATCAAAAGTTTAGTTTTACAAATTATAGATAATTTAATTTTATTTCAAGAACAACTAAGTAATAATTTTTTTTCTAATGAAATAGCATCAGATATATTTAGACAATCATTAGTATACAATAATAAATTACTAAATTTAAAAATAAAATTTACTAAAAAATATTTACCAAAATATATAAATATAGAAAATGAATTAGATCTATTACAAACTAAAAATAAAGAAAGTTTAAATTTTTCTGTTAAAGATAAATTAAATACAATAGAAAAATTTAATAAAAATTATGAATTAAAAGTTAGTCTTGTTAATATAGATTCAAGATTCAGAAATATAAATCCAAAAAACTCTACAGAAGATAATTTAGTTTTATTAGAAGACGATCCAATTATATTAGAAAATAATAATAAAGTGATTAAGGTTAAATATAATAATAATAAATTTTCTATAGGAGATTCTATAATATTAAGAGATATTTTAGGAGAAAGTATAAAAATAAATAATGCACTTCATTTTCAAAATGGTTTAAATTATTTATTTATTAAATATCCAAATCATTTGATTCCACAAAATTTTACATCATTTATAGATGAATTAAAAGTTAAAATAAATTTAATTAATAATACATTTTTACTAATAGGAAATATACCAGTTAATTCATTTATTGGGATTAAAAATTTTTTACATATATCAAATTTAGGTTTAAATTCAACTTTAATTTCTGAAATTATGTCTAAAATTTCTACTGAATTAAATGATCCTAATCTAAATAATAATGATTATTTTTTTGATAATTATTTTGCTGTTGAATTACCATTTGAATATATAAATACAAATAGTGTAGATTATTCATCATTATGTGTGGAAATAGAATTTCAAAATATAGGAGGTGTGCCAATTCAGTATTTAAATTCTGATAATCCTATTAATTTTCAACAATTTCAATCTCATTTAGAAATATCAAATATAGATAATAATTTTCTTTATTGTAATATAAATTTTACACCATTTTTTAATAAAACTTCAGGTGGAAAAAAAGTAAAAATAGGAAAAGTATTAAATGTAATTGAAGGTTATCCAGATTCAAACAATTATACATTACAACTAAGAAAAATATTTACAAATGTAGTTAGAATAGAATTAGTTACAACTGAAATACCGTTTGTTGACTTTATTGTTAAAAATAGTATAACTAGTAAGAATAATAAATTATATTGGCAAAATATAGAAGATGGTGAAAATATATATTCAGTTGAAATCCCTGAAGGAAATTATGAATCCCAAACACTTATTGATACTATTACACAAAAAATTAATAAGGTAGAAAGAATTGGTAGTACTGTTACGAATAAAGTATTTAATATTTTTGAAATTGAATTAAATACAAATTCAAATGAAGTACAGTTTAAATCTTTTAAATTTAAAAATTTACCTGGTTCCTTAAGTGTTTCTAAGGAATCATTAAATGGTGATGAAATTATAAAGATTACTGTAACTCATAATAATAATCTTATAGAAATTGGTGATACTATAACAATTAAAAATTCAATAGCAATTGGTCAAATAAAAGCATCTCAAATTAACACAATTCATACAATATTTGAAGTTGATATAGTTAATGATAGTTATTCTTTTATTTTAGAAGGAGCAGATACAACTTTAACAGAATTTACAGGAAACGGTGGTAATAATGTTAATGTAAGAGTTAAAACAAAAAATAGATTCTTATTTAATTTTGATGATACATTAGGGAATATCTTAGGTTTTAAGAAAGCGGGTGAAACTAATAGTATAACAGATTTCAAACATATTATATCAAATTTTGATAATTATATTGAACCAAATACTTTTAATGAAGTTGGAAATTTAGAAACTAGTAATAACATGTTAAATTTATCAGGAGATAATACATATATGTTATTATATTTAAATGATTTTGAAGGTATTATATCAGGTTCTGATTCCGATCATGCTTTTTCTAAAATATTATTGAATGGTGTACCAGGTGATTATATGTTTAATACATTTGTTAATTCACCGTTAGAATTTGATTTTCCCATTAAAAATTTAAATGAAATTAAGGTTTCGTTTAGATATCCAGATGGAACAATTCCTGATTTTAGAAATTATGAACATAGTTTTACCTTAAGAATAACTGAATTAATTTATAAACCGTTTAAAACAAATATGGATTCAAATGATTCAAATTACTTGGAAACATTTAAAACAAAAGAATTTATAGATGGAATTAATTAGCTAAGATTTCCTTAATTGTATTTACATATCTTCCTTGATTAATAATAAACATAAATACATTTTCTATAACAACATTCCAGTTGTTAATAATTTTTGCTGTTATTGTATCAAAATATTGTAGAATTATACCATTTAATATTTTCATAACATTCTCTGACAATTTTACAGGTATCTTTATATTCTCTAAATATTCGAAAAATACTTTTAATATTTCTTCTGTAGTTTCTTCAACATGTTCTGCTTCTTCGTTTTTATTTTTAAATATTTTTACAGCATTTATTACAAGTTTTTCAGCAATACTTTTTTCATTATCATAAAGTTTTTCTCCTATTTTATGCATTCTTAATAAAATTTTATTTGATAATTTAAGTATGTCATTTGTTGATGCTTTTTGAGATAATTCTTGAAATAATATTTTCTTAATAATAATTTCAAGTCCATTACATATTGTATTCTCAGTTAAATGAACAAGTAAATCTTTTGTGAATTCTAAAATTTTATTATTTTCAGTATATCTTTCATTTGTAAAATAAGTTGAAACATAATCTCCTATTGCTTTGTAATATATTGAGAGATAATTAATTTTTTCTAAAAATTGTTGAGTATTGTGTAAATCTAAATTACTTTCAATATCTAATAATATTAATGGAATTATATCTTGACAATATTTATTTTTATTTAATTTATTTATTAGCATATTCCATCCATACATGTAAATACTTCTTTTTGTATTAATTTCAAACATTAACATTCTATTATATCTTTCGATAATCTTAAATTTTTTTCCTTTTAAATTATTAAATAATGATCTTTTATTTGATCTTATATTTTCTAATTTCGATATTATTCTAGTAATTCTATTTATGTCTCTTTGTATTCTAAATCTTTTATCTGCTACAGTTCTATCACCCGAATCATTTATTAATAAATTAAATTTGTTAATTAATTTGTTTTTTTGTTTAGTAAATTCATCTATCATTTCATTTTTAATAATATGTTCATCTTTTTCAGGTAATTTATTTTCTAATATTTTTTCATAATCTAAAATTGTAAAATCAGTTAAATCATTTATATTTATTTCCTTATCATTATACTTGATTAATTTTAGAATCTTATCTAAATTTCCTGAAAATTCAAGATTATGACCTTTTTGAAAATTTTCAGATATAAATTGTAAAGTAATGTAACAACAAATGTTAAAGGAATTCTTTAAATTTTTTAATATATTGTTTCTAAAATCATCATTAGCATATATTATTTCTTCTATTTCTTGATATTGATTACTTACAAATTGTTCTATAAAATCTTTATAATTATCTGTATCTGTAACAAATAAGTTTGTATGATTTTTATAATGATCTAATAAATATTGTAAAGGTGAAACATTTTCCATATTAAAATATTCTTCTCTCAAATCTAAATTACCATCTTTTTTTACTTTTTGTAATAATTCATAATCTAAATTTTTTATTAAATTATAGAGAGGTGTTTTTTGTTCTATATTTTTAACATTTAAATTACCTTGTTTTATTAATCGTGAAAATATTTTTGTATTAACATCTATTTTATATAACATTTTGGTTAAATTTATTGAACTATAATTACATGGAAAGTTAACAAAAGAATGGACATTCTTTTTTTTTACAATATTATCTGAGAATTTATATAATGAAATTGACATTTCTTTTGAAATGGTATTGTTAGCAATAAAATTTTCTAATATAGTAACATCATTCTCATCTAACTTTTTATCAAAATCTACTTCTTCATCCAGTAAATTATAAATATCTATATCTTTTATTTCTTCATCAAATCTTCCATCTCTATAACCACTTAAATTTAAAGTTTTACTAAATACTTCGTCACTAATTCTATTTATTTTATCTTTTAAAAACATTTTAATTAATTCTTCTATTGTTTTAGCAATTGTTAATGCTTTTCTAGCATTCATATTTTTTGTACTAAATGAATTATCAGGATTAATAACAATTTTATCTAATGATTCTTTTATATCATCATTATCTAGAAGTTCTACTGTTTGTTCTTTTATTATTTTAATTATATTCATAGAGTAAAAATTATTAAGGTTAATATAAAAAGATGGAGGTAATTTTGAACCTTTTGATAATACAAATGCTTCATTTTGTATATATTCTTCCGTTGTAAAAATTCCTTTTTCAAAATTAGAAATAAAATTTTTATATCCATCATTCCTAAAATTTAAAAAGTATCCATAATTTTCTTTTTCTATTATATCATCTTCATCCGTTTCTCCATCATCTGTTCCATCATAATTTTCTCTTGGAAGTACTTCTGTATCATCTTCTTGATTAAAAATTAAGTAATTACTTTGTATTTCTTTATTTTCAGGTAACAAGTAATAAAAAAATTTTGGTACTCTAACTTTTTTATCTTCATTTGTTCTAATATAGTAATATAAAAATATATTAGCATTTAAACTATTTAATAATTTTACGAATCTATTAAAATTAAATAAATTTGGATAATTACCTAGAATACCTGTATTTTCTAATTCTTCTTTAGTTTCATTTGAATAATTTTCATAGAAAAAATTAGTATGTTCATTTAAGGCCTGTAATATAGGATAGTAAAATGGAACAATATTTCCATATTCTTCATTATCTCTTGTTTCTAATAAATCTCTAAAAACAGCATAAAGTCTAGTGTTATGTCCTTCATTTAAAACTTTCTGTTGTAAAGTATAAAAATATTCAATCATCATATTATTTGTATTAATAAAATTATTATTTGTTGGTGGTCTAAAGTCTAAAATATAATTTTTATTTCCATTAGTATTGTTACTTCTTCCAAATCCTGTATATAAATTGTAAAAATTATTAATAACACTATTATCAGCACTATTATATTTTCTAGCACCTCCAACTACTCCATTTGTTGTCCAATTATCATACATATAATTTAAACCTAAATAATCAGTTGGTATATCAGCTCTGTTAGTTGTAATAACATATTGTTTATTTTCAAATTTAATTGATTCTTCTATATTTAAAAATCCTAAATATTGTAATCCTAAATTACTACTTTCAATATATTTTGCTATATTAAAATACTTTTTTGATTTTTTTACAGTTTGTGATAATGATTCTTTATTAATTTTTATTCTATTTATATCAAAATATATCTTACTTGGTTCAATATTATGAGTTAAATTAAATACAATTTTTGTATCAATATCATGATAATCATTCCAATTATAAAATTGTAAAGGCATCTCTATATTTTCCATTAAATTAGGATCATTATTATAATTAGCATATACATACATATTTCTTAATTTTGTTAAACAAATATCTTGAGCTTCGTCTTGAGTATATAAACCTTCATTTCTAATATATTGATAACATCTTATAATAGAAATAGTATCAACCACATTTTGTAATAAAGGAGATTGTTTCATACTATTGTAATATTTCATAATACAGTGTGATAAAATTTCAGATTTATTTAATTTTTCAAACTTCTCTCCTAACTCACTATAATCTTTTAATCCATTTATATCATTTTCTTTGAAATATTCTTGGACATTTTCTGCTAATAATATCAAATCATCATTTTCACCTGCAACTCTACCCATTAAAATAGTCATTGGATTTGTTGTACCAGATATTGTTCTTTTAGTAAATAAAAAGATAATCCATCTACGAAATACTTCATCTTTATCACCTCTAGATCTTGTTATTAAATGATCAATATAATATGTTTTACATGCTTGATGTAAAGATAAATCTAAATTATTTCTATAATCTTCTTGACTACCTGAAGTATTTAAATTTATAAGTGCTGCTGATAACATAATAAATCTTTGTGGTATATCTCCTTCCAAATTAGAAATATATTTTCTATTAGGTAAACATAAAATTTTTGATATTAAAGTATGGAAAAAATGTCCTATATTTAAATCTATTCTTTTATTTAAAATTTTTAAAAATCCTGTCAAATTTAAAATAGTTCTAAATCTTAAAAATAAATTATTATCAATCCTTTTATTTTTAGAACAAATTAATTTGGAAATATATCTGTATATATCTTGATTATTAAAAAAATTATTAGGAGTTCCATCATTTTTAAATCTTAAAATAGTTTGAATCTTAGTTTCAAGTTCATTTTGAGAATTAGTTGGTAATTTAAACAATGTATCTATAACTACAAAATTAAAATTATGGCCACCAAGTAAATCTTGATTTGTCCAAACATCATTAACATTATCACCATGAGAATCTGTAATTCCTTGAGGTGGGGTAGAATTATCCATTCTTTGATTATTTGTAAAATGATTTATAAATTCATCTCTTATATGCATTCTTCTTGAACCACCAAAATAAGTTAATCTTTTTGTATCAATAATATTATCAGCTTCGTCTAAAGCATTTGGATGAAGCAAATATCCTAAATCATTATTAGCTTTTTCAACCATTGATTGATAGCGAATATTATTTCTATGAGGAATAATTTTATATGGAATAAAATTTGTTCCATTTTGAGCTGTCATATTGCCTGTATATGGTTCGATATCATTTTCATTAAAATAGGAATTTATTGTATCATTATAACTTTCAAGTTGTAAACCATCAATTATATCAAAATTATTATCCTTACTTTCAAGAATAAGATCTATTATTTCTTGAATATTATTATCAATTAATAATCTTATGGTTCTATTGAAATTTACATTTTCTATAATTCCTAAATCTCCAAAATCTAATTCATCGTTTTGATCAGAGTCTATGAAATTAGGGAATGAATTTTCGTTTTTAATATGTAAATTTATATTAGACAAACTTGGAAAATTTAACCATTTTTTTTTAATAGTCTCTATAAATTTAGTTAAAGATGAATAAACTACTTCCTGAAGTAATTTTAATTCATTTTCATCTCTAATTGATAAATCTTGTTTATTTAAATTTTTTTGTAATTCTATTAAATTATTTCTTACTTCATTACTACTGCCTATTGATTTTTCTAATGTTTTTACTAAACTATCTATAAATTTGTTATCATTTATTTCTTCCCATATTAATTTTCTTAAATTAATGATATCTTCTTTTTTAGTTTGCGAAGTTTTACTAATTGGAAAAAAACTTTCTATTTTTTTTGGTTTATAAATTGAAATTTTACCAGATAGTAAATAATGTAAAACTGTATTTCCATTATTATCTGAATAATTAATATCGCAATTTATATCTAAAAAATAATTACAAATTTTTTCAAGTTGTTTTTCAGAAGCTATGTGAAATGGTGTTTTATTATCAGAATTTGGTAAATCAGGACTTACACTTTCACTTACTAAATATTTTATAACATTTAATCTATGTAATTCAGTAATATTCATATTATTATTTTGTACAACTTTATGAATTAAATTATCACCATTACTATCAGTTAATGTTAATGGTACTTTTTTAGTTAATGAGAATATTTGTAATTCATTAATATCCAAATTATCTATCAAACTAAATAATTCACTAACTAAATTTGTATTTATATTGTAAATATTTCGATGATTTTTATCAAATTTATTTGCCATATTATATATATATATATATTTATAAATAAATTTATGTATGTATATTAACTTAAACTGTTGAATTTAATAAAGTTATATATAAAACATCTATGGATAGGAAAATTATGTATAAAGATATGTTTAAATATGGACCTCCTGTAGATATTAATCCGATATCTAAATCTCAAAGAAATACGACTAATATAAATATTACTAAAAATTTATCAAATCAAGTTAAAAATTTATCTACACAAGTTACAAATGTTACAGAAAATTTAACAGAAATAATTAGTACTACAGTAATTGATAATTTTACTGATATTGTAAATGAGTATAATACTACTATTATTGAAGGAGATACAAATATTACGAATCCATTTACTATGCCTGTTGATATATTAATTAATTCAGCGACATTATCTGATACAGTAAATAAAACGAGAGTAGATATGAAAAGTAATTTCCAATTTCAAAAGAATGTTATAATTTCAAATGATGGAAACTTTACAGATTTATCATCTTTCGTAAATTTTAGTATTGTAACTGATAAACCTTTTTATCTTGATGATACAACTATAAAATTCAATGTAAATTTAAGAATAAAAGATAATGACGATAATACCATCATACACTTGGATTCAGTTGAAAAACTTGTAAATTTTTATCAAAAAATTAAAATGAATATGAATAATTTTAATATTCAAGATAATAATATATTAATAAATGATGATAATCAATTGTATTTGAATGAACAACGAATTACAAATTTACATAATGATGAAATTTATAATAATATATCTTCATGGAATATTGATAATAATAATACAACTTATACTTTTAATAATGTTTCTATTAATGATAGCACAACTAATAATTATCAATTAAATGTTAACGGTAGTGCTAACTTTACTAGTGATGTTAGAATTAACACAAATGTAATTTTTAATAATAATAATCGTCTTTATGTTACTAATAATAATTTATATTACAATGATTATCTTATAAATCACGATATTAATGTAGGAAAAGATAGTATTGTTTTTTTCTTTTGTTTAGATACAACATCTATAAGTTTAACTGTTTTTGAAAATGCTTTGAAGAATGAATTATTATCTCAATCTATTGATATTAATAAAATTCATTTTGAATTAAATGATATTGTTAGAGTTACATGTACAGTAAGAACAGATAGTTGTTATTCTGAACTTGAAAAAACAGCAGTAAAACTTGATTTACAAAGAATAGAAGATTTAATTAACGAAGAAAGTTTAACTGTAACAATAGGTTCGGTATCAGTTACTGCTGTAGCAAATATTTATTTGTATAATAATTATTACTATTTTGATAAAGTAAGTGTTGTAAATGCTTTTAAACTAGTAAAGAGGGATAATGAAAGTTTTGATAAAGCTATTTTGACAGGTCATCAAGTATATTTAAAAAATAGGAATAACGAATACTTGAAAACAGATTACACATTTAGCTCAAGTTCATCAAATAAATTACTTTTAGAAGTACACGGATACTGTAATAATTTTTTAACAACCGCAAATTGTATTATTTCTATTAAACACGGATTTAAATTAGAAGTATTACCATCTTTAATAGTAGATTTACCAAGTATTATAGTAGGACCTACTATTCAAACAGAAATAACATTTAATAGCAGTACAACAAATTTTACTACAAGTTTAACAACAATAACAGCTGATCAAGTTAGTTCGGATCCAGATGGTAATTTTACAAATCCAGGAGTAAGTATATCATCGCTAGAAGAAGCTTTATTATCTGCTGATATTAACGAATATTTAAATGATTCATCTAGGGCAGGAGAAGTTTATTTGGTTGATGAAAGATGGTTAACATATAAAGAAATTTGTACAGATGGATCTGTAGTCTATGGTTTTCATTATGCAGATAATTATTCTGATTCAAAAAAATTTTATAATGGAACTCATTTTTGTTCTGATCTAATTATTGCGGATTATGTTTTTAATTCAGCATATAATTTAGAAAGTATTGAAGAACATGGAATATTTATGTTTAAAAATAAACACTTACCTGCCTTAAAATCAGCTAATCAAATTAATAATCTTTATAATCCGGAACAAAGAAGAGAAAATATTCTAGAAGAATTAGAAAAAGCTCATATTTATATATTTCAAATGAACGAAAGAATGAAAAAAATGGAAGAGATCATATGTAAATTAACTAATAATAATAATAATAATAATAATAATAATAATAATAATAATAATAATTTTATAAATTTATAACTTTCATTTAAAAAATATTTAATTATATTTTGTAAATGAATGTTTTTAGACCAATGAATTCAGATGAATCAAATTTATTTAAAATTAGATTATCTATTGGGTTTGGTAGTCCTTTAGGTGTATTCGATACAAATACAAATACCTTAAATAATAATGATATTATTGCTTCAAATAATTCTAGTAATATTGTAACAAAAAATCATTTATCCGCACCTACAAATAACCTTTTACCTCAAAATTTTTATATTAAATATATTATAGATGGTTCTGTAAATAAGTTTGAAGTATTTTATAATGATATTTTTACTCAACAACCATCAGTACAAATATTACCTCATACTAATTCGGGAAATATCATAACAAGTAATATTGTAAAAAAAGATTTATCAAGTAATGATTCAAATTTAGAAATTTATTTTTCACAAATAGCTTCATCTATATCTAATTCAATAGCAGTTAGTACTAATGGTACATCTGGATTACTAGGATTTGATCTAGAAATCACTGGTCCTATTAAATTAGGTATAACTACTGGTAATTCAAATAAAGGATGGGCTTTAAGTTCATCAAATAGTCTATATTCATATTTTGATACATCAATAGGAACATCACTTTCTACAACAGATTCTTTTGTTTTAGGAAAAAATTTATGTTTACTTAGTAAAGATGGTACTATAAAAAATTATACGACTAGTACAAGTAGTTTAGATTATTCTACAAGTGTTTGGTTAATTAATGATTCTGTTTCTCTTACAACAGTCACACCAAAATTAGGAATGACATTAATTATAATATCAACAGATAATAACTTTGATACAACAACTAATTCATATACTTCCAATCCTACTGTAACATTGAATAGTGGATGTTCATTAAATTATTCAACAAATAATTTAATAACATTTACGAGACAAGCAGAAAGTATAATATTATATGGAATTAGTTCTACACAATTTATTGTATTAAACAAAAGTGAAAATATTACACTTAGTTCTTAATTTCTATTAATTCTGAATTGAGATTTAAAACTTTCAACTACTCTATCATCAGCTGGTTCAGCATTTGAGGCTAACATTAAATTTTTATCAACAACAACTTCTCCATGTGGTACTTTACCATCACATGCTACTTTATTAATTGATGAACTTTCATTGTTTAATCCATCTTTTCCTAAACAACTTCTAAATTCTCTTGATAAATTACTTTTACAATTATTAACTAATTTTAAATTGTAATAACCATTTCCTTCATAAATTGTAGTATGTCTACCATCGGACATTATTGGTGGGCAATTAATATGTTTATTATTACTCATATATATAATTCTATACATTTTTTTTTTTAGAGTTTATTTCTTCAGCTAATTCTGCCTTAGTCTTTTTTTTATTTGTACCTTCTTTTGTTATAGATATATTTAAATTAGTAGCTATATCTTGAAGTTCTGGTAATTTATGATGTTTTAATAAATTATTTACCGAAGGCTCATTTACAAATGTAATATTATCCATATTTAATTCTGAATTAATATCATTATTAATATCAGTACTATCTATTATTGAAGTATGATTATCATCATCATTATCATTTGAATAAATAGCAACATTTGATGAAATACTTTCTTCAGATAAAGTTTTTTCAGATATTATTTCTATGTTAATATTTGTAGTATTAATTGAAATATCATTACAATTATTTTCTTGATGGTTAATATTGTCTTCAATATTGTCTTCAATATTGTCTTCAATATTGTCTTCACTATTGTCATCACTATTGTATTCACTATTGTATTCACTATTGTCTTCAATATTGTTTCCACTGTTTTCTTTATTATTATTTAAAATATTTAAACTATCATCAAAATTATTATAAGATTTATTAACATCTTCTTTTAATTTAGATTCATTAGAAATATTAGGAATAATAAATTTTTCTTCTTCAATAACTTGAGATGTAGTATTATCTTCTTCATCTAATATCCTATTATTCCTTTCATCAAGAACTTTTTCTAGGATTTTCATATTTAAATCATCATCAATATGATCATGATTATTTTGATAATTATTATCATCAGTATTTTGATTATTATCATCATTAGTTTCATAATCTATATCATAAGTTGGTAACGGTAAAGTAAATTCCTTATCATTATTTGAGTTTTCATTATCATCTATCATTAAAAAATTTTCTTCGAATTTATTTTCTAATTTTTTCATTTTTTTATTTAAATTTTCAATTTCTCTAAAAAGAAAATAGACAATGACTGTTAAACCTATTACAATTAAAAATTTATAATCTAAAATTTTCATTATAATATTATAAATATATTCTTTTTTATATAAAAACTAATTTTTTTTTTCTATTTTTATATATAGGATGTTTTCTA